>OJLE01000006.1_pt1 | contig 252279 bp, 245 predicted proteins | sample 1596801 | NCBI WGS metagenome assembly OJLE01 (sample SAMEA3904669, study PRJEB24821) | metagenome | biome: Builtin; feature: hospital; material: surface | place: USA | collected 2013-06-01 | reverse complement strand
CCAAGCCGACCACGAAACAGGACGCCCAGCCCTCTACGACAACGCTATCGACACCGACTACACCCACTCAATCGGCATTCAAAAAGGCCAAATCTAACCCCCGCGACACGCCGAGCCAGACACACATTTTGACCCTTAACCCACAAGGACTGGCTCATAAAAAGAAAAATCTCGAGGTGCCGTTCTAAAAACAACGCCTCGAGATTCGTATTGTGCGCCATCAGGGAATCGAACCCCGAACCCACTGATTAAGAGTCAGTTGCTCTGCCAATTGAGCTAATGGCGCATTGTTGACTTCCTGCCGTGTGGCTCTCTGTGCAACGAGTAGATACTCTAGCAGCCATTCTTTAAAAGTGTAAAATCGCCTGTTCAAAGCGGTTTTTGAAGGGTGTATAACAAATTGGTTAATGCCTGAAGTGGCTTCTGGTAATTGGCGGAGGGAGACGCTAATCTATGTTGGTCTTTGAAAGCAGCAATTACGTGTCTAAGGGCAACTCAGTGAAAAATTCCCTCCCTATCGCGCGCCGTCTCGTAGCGGCCGTGGGCGTTGCGTGCATTTCCCTAGCCGCCGCCTCCTGCTCCTCTGATTCCTCAGCCGAGAATCAGGCTGCCGACCAAGAATCCACCGCCGCCGCACATGCGGATGGAGACAAGGACGGCGGCAAAGAGTCCGACAAAAAGAAAGACGGCCTTGTAGCCTCCGTAAAGGCCGGGGCGACGGATGTAGATCCGTCCAAGCCAGTCACCGTGGAGACCACGGGCAAGCTCAAGAGCGTCACCATGACCAATGAAATGGGCGTGGAAGTTAAAGAAAAGCTCTCTAAAGACGCCAAGACGTGGTCTACTGCGGAGGACTTGGGCTATAACCACACTTATTCCATCGTGGCCTCCGATGTAGATGGCAACAAGAAGAGCCTCAGTTTTTCCACCCCGCAAGCAGCGGGTGTTGCCGAAGTCTCGCTTTCCCCTATTCCGGATTCTGAAGTCGGCGTCGGTCAGGTTATTGGGGTGAATTTCGGTGTGCCAATTACGGACCGGAAGGCGGCTGAAAAGACCATTACTGTGAGCACTAACCCCAAGGTGGAAGGCGCTTTCCACTGGGTCAATAACCAGGAGGTGCGCTGGCGTCCGAAGGATTACTGGGAGCCGGGCACTAAGGTTGAAGTAAAGGTGGACCAGTATGGCAAGGACCTAGGTGGGGGAATCTATGGCGGTGAAAACGCCAAGACGAATTTCACCATCGGTGACCGCACGGTGGCCATTATTGATAACGCCACCAAGACGATGAAGGTCTTTAAGAATAAGAAGTTCTTGCGTGCCATCCCGGTCTCGCTTGGCCGCGATTATCAGTACGATACGCCCAATGGCCGCTACGTTATCGGCGATGAGCACCCGCAGCTAGTCATGGACTCGGAGACCTTTGGCCTAGCCCATGACGCGGGCGGCTACCGCACGACCGTGGACTGGGCTACGCAAATGTCTTATTCCGGCATCTATGTCCACTCCGCTCCGTGGTCCGTGTGGGCGCAGGGCAATACCAATACGTCCCACGGTTGCGTCAACGTGACGCCGGAGGCTGCGCAGTGGTTCCAGGAGACGATGAAGCGTGGCGACGTGGTGCGGGTATTCAACACCTACGGCGAGACGCTTAATGCGTTGGACGGTCTCGGTGACTGGAATATGTCCTGGGACGAGTGGTCTAAAGGTAACACGGACGCTAATCAGTAGCGGCTAGGGGCCGCGCAAGGCACAAGCGCATGGCTACAGTGGTGGCCATGCGCTTTTCTGTTTTGGACCGCGGGGCAGCCGGCCCACTGGATCAGGTGGCCGAACACGCCCGGCACGTAGAGAAGTTAGGGTTTCAGCGCTTTCTAGTGGCCGAACATCACGGTGTGCCGGGAATACCAGCGGGGCAGCCGGGGATGCTCGCGGCGCACGTTGCGGCACAGACGCAGCGCATTCGGGTGGGCACGGCCGGCATTATGTTGCTCAATCACCCGCCGTTTCTGGTGGCCGAGCAGATTAATCTCCTCGAGGCGCTGTATCCCGGGCGCATTGATATAGGGATTGGCTCCTCCGTCGGGTTTACCTCGCCGGTGCGAAAGGCGCTGCGCCAGGGGGAACCGGCCGAGGTGAAGCAGCGCTTCAAGGCGGAGCTAGCCACGCTCTTGCGCTACCTGCGCGGCGAAGAGGCGGTGACGGTCAGGCCTGAGTATAGGGGCACCCCGCTCTATGTTTTGGCGGGCTTTCGCTCGGCAATGGTGGCGGCAAAGTTGGGACTTGGTGTCATTCTGGGCGGTCCTGTAGCCACGCAGGAGGCCGCTGCGCGAGTGTATCGCGAACATGCGCTTGCCGACGCCCCGCCTATTATCTCTTCGCTCAATATCGCCGTTGCCGAGACGTCCGCGGCCGCCCGTGATCTCTTGTTGCCGGAAGCCTATGCGAAGGTGCGAGCGCAATCGACCGGCGAGTTCGCGACCTTGCGGCCGGCGGGCGAGCTGGACATGGATGCCCTCACGGGGCAGCAGCGACGGCGCATTGAGGAGGCGTTGGCCCATGACGTTTGGGGAACGGTGGAGGAAGTGAGGGAGGAACTAAGGGGCGTCGGCAAGCGGCTAGGCGTTAGTGAGTTTGTGGTCACCGGAGATATGCCAGATATTGCCGGCCGGGCTCGTTCGGAGGAGCTGCTGGCGAGCATGCAGGTAGAAAACTGAAAAAGCCCGAGCGCAAGGCTCGGGCACTTGGGGTGGCTGACGGGACTCGAACCCGCGACACCCAGGATCACAACCTGGTGCTCTACCAGCTGAACTACAGCCACCATCGCTGCTTTAAAGCAACGAGATATAGGTTAACTCACGCCGCCTAAATTACAAAAACGCCTGGTAATCTGCGGTGGTTTCCGCCTTTATCTGTTCCGCCTCGGGGGAGGTAGGGCCCTCATCGGTGCGGAAGACGCTGCGGCGGTAGAAGTCTAGCTCGCGGATGGATTCGATGATGTCCTGCAGTGCGCGGTGGACCATGCCTTTATCGGGCTGGTTGAAATAGGCGCGCGGGTGCCAGCGGCGGGCAAGCTCCTTGATGGTGGACACGTCGATCATGCGGTAGTGCAGGGCACTATCGAGCCGGGGCATATAGGTGCGGATGAAGGTGCGATCAGTGGCGATGGAATTGCCGGCCAGGGGAGCGGGGTGCTCCGGATCGCAGTACTCGTTGATGAGCGCAAGTACGGCATCTTCGGCCTCGCCGATGGAGGTGGTGGACTCGCGGATTTCTTTATCCAACCCGGAATTGGCATGCATCTCGGTGACGAAGGAATCCATCTGTGCCAGCTCCTCCTCGGTGGCGTGGACGACCAGATCGATGCCCTCTCCCAGGATGTTGAGATTGCCATCGGTGATGACGGCGGCGACCTCGACGATGACATGGCGCTCGGGGTCCAGGCCGGTCATTTCCAAATCGATCCAAACGAGGCGGTCGTGCTTTGCGGCAATGTCGGAATGTGGCATGCGGCCCATTCTACTCCCGCCTCCTTTTACCCCTAGATGGGGTACGGGCGGGGTTGTTCTGGAGGGGTGATTGTCACTGGGTAGGGCGGCCTTCCCGTGAGTGTGTTTCTGTTCTGCATAAAAATAATTGGTGATTTGCCTCATATCGTAGTGTGAGTTAGGGCATACTCTGGGTTATCGCTCTTCATTCGGGAGGTGCGACAGACTTAGGAGAGAGCAGATGGCAAACTTCCTCGATGCCCTCAATACCGTAATTTGGTCCCCTGTCTTGGTGTTTTTATGCCTCGGCGCGGGTATTTATTTCACCGTGGTGACACGCGGTTTGCAGGTGCGCTGCATTCCGGACATGCTCAAACAGATCGTGAACGGAGAAAAATCCGCAGACGGCGTTTCTTCCTTCCAATCCTTGATGGTCTCGCTATCTGGCCGCGTGGGTGTGGGTAATATCGCCGGCGTGTCCACGGCCATTGCCTTCGGTGGACCTGGTGCCGTGTTCTGGATGTGGGCAGTGGCGCTTTTGGGCTCGTCCACCTCGTTCATTGAATGTACGTTGGCCCAGATCTACAAGGAAAAGGACCAGGACACCGGCGAATACCGCGGAGGGCCTGCGTACTACATCGAGAAGGCCTACAAGCACACTAAAGCTGCACCCTTCATGGTGGTCTACGGAATCGTCTTTGCCGTCGCCATGATCCTGGCAACCAGCTACTTCCTTCCCGCAATTCAGGCCAACGCGGTAGCTGCCGCGGCCGATACCGCGTGGGGCGTGAACTCTACCTGGGCGGCCGTTGTCCTGGCGGGCATTTTGGCCATCATCATTATCGGTGGCGTGAAGCGTATTGCGAACTTCGCCACCATCGTCGTGCCCTTTATGGCGGTTATCTACATTGTGATTTCTGTGGTGGTCATGTGCATGAACTTCTCGCAGATTCCAGAGGTCTTCGGGCTTATCTTCAAATCTGCTTTCAATATGGAAGCCGGCTTCTCCGGCATGCTCGGCGCGGCCATCATGTGGGGTGTAAAGCGCGGCATCTACTCCAATGAGGCCGGTCAAGGCACCGGTCCGCAGTCCGCTGCAGCCGCTGAGGTTTCCCACCCAGCTAAGCAGGGCTTCGTGCAGTCCTTTGCGGTCTACGTCGATACGCTCTTTGTCTGTTCGGCTACCGCGTTCATGATCATTTCTACGGATATGTACACCGTCTTCCGCGGTAGCTCCGAGGATGGTGAAGTGGTCTACCACGGTTCGCTGCCAGAAGGCGTTGAGGTGGGGCCTGGCTATGTGCAGTCCGGTCTCGATAGCGTCTTTGCAGGATGGGGACCCACCTTCATCGCGGTCTCCATTGCCTTTTTCGCCTTTACGACGGTCCTAGCGTACTACTACATGTCCGAGGTTAACCTGACCTATTTCAACCGGTGGGTACGCTCCCGCGCTGCTCGCCGTGGCCTGATTTGGGTGCTGCGCGCGCTGATTATTGTCTCCGTCATCGTCGGTGCTACCACCAGCCCGGGGGCGGCGTGGGCGCTCGGTGATATCGGCGTTGGCACGACGGCATGGCTTAATATCATTGCCATCCTCTTCCTCCAGGTTCCTGCCATCAAGGCACTCAAAGACTATGAGAAGCAGAAGAAGGCTGGCAAGGATCCGCAGTTCGACCCCGAGGCCTTGGGAATCAGGAATGCAGACTTCTGGGTAGAGCGCAAGCGAGCACGCGGCGAGGACAGCGTGCTCAAAAACAAGGATCTAGAAGACGCCGGGGCTTAGCCCATCTTGGCGTAGAAGCTGCCCACCAGCGGTGCAATTACCGGGGTGGGCAGCACTTGGCTGAGGCTATTCATAGCCTTCGACAAGGGCCCTGGCACCACGCGGCGCTGGTTGCGGCGCATCGCTGCAATTGTTTCTTGGGAGCAAGACTCATAGGTGGTCCACAAGAAATCCGGAACTACCTTGTCCACGATTGATTGGTCTTCTTCGGCGATGGTGGCCTCGCGCACTGGGCCGGGGGCGAGCAGGGTGCAAGATACGCCGGAGCCCTTTAGCTCGTAGTGTAGGGCCTCTGTAAACGCATTAACGCCAGCCTTGGTGAAGACATAAGTGGCGTTATTGGGGATGGGGATATTGCCCGCGGCAGAGCCGACATTGCAAATGGCGCCGCTGCGGCGCGGCAGCATGTGTTCCAAGGCGGCCCGCGTGAGGTGATGGACAGCAGTGCCATTGAGCTCAAACTGGGTGGTCTCGTAGGACCAGTCCTGGTCCATGAAGGGGCCGAAGCTGGCGATGCCGGCGGAATTAACCAGGATCGACACCTCGTGGGTGGCGATGGTGTCGGTTACGCGGGCGACGTCGTCAGCCACGGCGAGATCCGCCGGTAGGGCGATGGCGTCAATATTGTGGCGCTGCTCGAGCTCCGCAGCAATGGACTCCAGTAACTCGCGGCGGCGGGCCACGAGGATGACGTTATAACCCAGGGCAGCGAAATCCTGTGCCATGGCTTTGCCAATGCCTTGGCTGGCTCCCGTGACGAGGGCATAGGAGGTGCGGGAGGGGGCGGGAAGCGACATGGTTAATCCTTTCCGGGATGGGGCATGGTGAGACCTAGCGTAAACAAAAAGCCTTGAAGCGGCGAGAAACTCGGCGCCTCAAGGCTTCGCGCGGTGCCCCCAGCAGGATTCGAACCCGCGACACATGGGGTAGAAACCCACTGCTCTAATCCACTGAGCTATGGGGGCTTATGACCCACTCATAGTAGCCCACGACGGCGGGGAAACCTAAGCCAGGGTGCGCTGCGGGGCGCGCAGGATGTCTACCAAGTCTTGGGCGGCAGCGGTCAGCTCGCGATCCGTGCGGTAGGCCACGATGGCGTAGTAGTGCGGCAGCTCATCGGAAATTGGGCGGTTGATAATGCCCTGTGGCTGCACAGCAGGTGCGCAATTGGGCACGATACTTACGCCTAGGCCACTGGAGACCATGGGAATGGCGCTATTGAGGCTGGCTACCTCCTGGGTCCTTTCTGGCTTGAGGCCAGGGCGGCTATTCCACAGGTCGCTATAGAATTCTGCTAGCTCAGGAAGCTCGCGGCTGCGCGGCGGAATGAGCCAGGTTTCGCCGCGCAGGTCCGCGAGCGAGACGGGAGACTCAAGCCCTGCAAGGCGTTGGGGTAGGGCGACGGAGTAATCAAACGTGGCCACCTGGTGGATGGTGAGCTCGTGGGCGTAGCGGCGGAGGAAGGCTTTCGGGTCGGATGTCGGCAAAAGCGCTAGGTCTACCTGGCCATCCAGCAGGCGTTTGATGGCGGTGGCCGGCGCGGCGTCGTCCAGCGAGATAGTGGCAGTGGGGTAAATCCGCTTCAGTTCGGCCAGGGCGGAAGGGGTAAATTCCCAGTTCAAAATGGGGGCGGAGGCGAGGGAAACGGTGCTGGCCTTGTCGCCGGTGATTTCGCTGATATGGCGCTGGGTTTCGTTCAGTAAAGCGTCAACCTTGACGGCCGTTTCATAGACATAATCGCCGGCCTCCGTGGTGGAGACGCCGGAGCGCCCGCGCGAAAGGAGCTGGGCATTAAGTTCCTTTTCTAGCTTTCGTATGGAAAGGCTCAGGGACGGCTGGGTCATGTCGAGGGACTCGGCAGCGTGCGTGAAAGAGCCATTGTCTACAACGGCGCGAAAATAAAGAAGTTGACGGGTGTCCATAAGCTCCATCATGGCACATGTAAAGACAAAATGTGTGTTAGGTGGGGAACTAGGTTGCGCTATACAATGCGCACTATGGCAAATGAGCAGGTTAACAGTGTAAATAAAGCGGGGAAGAAACCTCGTTCTTCCTGGGGAATTTATGTCGCAGCGATGCTTATTGCCGGCTTGATCGCTGGTTTCATTTCCCTGTTTCTCCTCGCTGATTCCCTAGCGGCCCTGGGAATTCCGGACCCCGGCCGCATTACCACCTTTGGCCTGCCGCTCTTTCGCGGCTTGGCTTGGATACTCATGGCTTTGTCCATCGGCTCGTTCCTCGCCTCGTCGTTCCTCATTGCTCCGCGTGGAGACAACGCTGCGCTTATCGACGCCCCCTTGTCCGTCGACGGCCACATCGCCGCGCGCACAGGTACCTGGGCTTCCTTTGGTGTGGCGGCCGTGGGGCTAGTGGAAATTCCGCTCATTATGTCCGATCTCACCGGAGCGCCATTTTTTCAGGTATTTGAACCTTCCACTATGAAGATGGCGTTGACGGAAATTTCTACCACCATTGTGTGGGGAATCTCCGTACTCATCGCCCTTGTCGTGGGCGTTCTTGGCCTGTGCGGTCGTGGCTGGTCGATGCAGCCGGTGCTGCTTTTCTTGTCCATCTTGCAGGTTGTGCCCATCGGCATGGAAGGCCATTCCGCGGCTGGTGGTGACCACGACTATGGCACCAATTCGCTCCTGTGGCACTTGGTCTTTGTCATGCTGTGGGTAGGCGGGCTCATGGCGCTAATCGCCCATGGTCGGCGCCTTGGCCCCAATCTCGCCTTTGCGGTAAAGCGTTACTCCGGCATTGCCTTCATGGCCATTGTGGTGCTGGCAGTATCGGGCTTGATCAACACCCTCATCCGCATGAATATCTCCGATTTGGTGGATTCTGCCTACGGCATCATCTTGATCACTAAGTTCGTACTCACGATTTTGCTGGGAATCTTCGGCCTTGCTCACCGCGAGCTCACCATCCCGCAGCTGGGCAAGGATCCGCGCCTTTTTATTCGTATCGCCATTGTGGAAGTAGCGGTTATGGCCGGCACCATTGGCGTGGCCATTACGCTGGGTCGCACCGTGCCCCCAGCGCCGCGCGATCCGAACCTCAACTCGATGCAGATTTTGATGGGCTATGAGCTCTTTGAAAAGCCCACGGTGCTCAATGTGTGGACCATGTTCCGCTTTGACATCATGTTCGGCACCATTGGCCTGCTCTTGGCCGCGGCGTATGGCTACTGCGTCTACCGCGTGCATAAGCGTGGCCTGACGTGGAATAAGGGACGTACTGCATGGTTTATGAGCGGCGCGTTGGGTATGACCCTCGTGATGTCTACCGGCCTGGGACTTTATATGCCAGCGATGTACTCGATGCACATGTTGGTACATATGATTTTGTCGATGGCGGTACCGCTTCTGCTCGTCCTTGGTGCACCACTGACCCTGCTTATGGAGGCCTTTGAGCCTGGGCCAAAGGGTCAGCCGAGCCTGCATGACTATGCGCTGGCGGCCACCCAATCTAAGGTCGTCGCGTTTATTACCAATCCGTTTGTCAATCTCGTGCAGTACCTATTTTTCCTGTACGTGTTGTATTTGTTCCCGAGCCTGTATCAATTTGCCATCTCGGAACACGCAGGCCACCTCATTATGAACTTTGCGTTCATCGTTTCTGGCTGCTTCTACTTTTGGGAAATCATCGGGCCGGACCCGCTTCCCAATCGTCGATCTACCCCATTCCGCTTGGCCGTGCTATTCCTTTCCATGCCGTTCCACCTTTTTGCTGGTGTATATCTCATGCAGCTGCAAAGCGTGCTGGGTGCCGACTTCTATCAGTATTTGGACCTGCCGTGGGATCAGGATCTGCTCCAAGATCAGCGCGTGGGCGGCGGCATTGCGTGGGGCTTTGGCCAGTTCCCGCTGGTCATCGTCTTTGGCAAGCTCTTCCTGGATTGGCTGGGCGATGACCGTGCTACCGCCCGCCGCCATGATATGCAGGCGGATGCGGACGATGATGCCGAATTGGAACGCTATAACGCGATGCTGCAGGATATGGGACACGGCGATGAATCGAGCTTCCGCGGGCGCTAGCCTGTGGATAACCGTTTAAAAATCTCCCCAAACTCTGTCCTTCGTTGACGGATACAACAAGTTATTCACAGGGTTGGGGTCGCCGGCATGGTGTGGCTTGTGCGCGGGCATCAGGATGTGCAAACGAGCGAGGAAAACCACACTCGCCAACCCAACTATCCAGCAAAGGATTTTCTAGCACCATGTCCCAATACCCAATTACCTTGACCGGTCGCCTTACTCGCGACCCAATCTTGACCAAAACCTCCACTGGGGCCTATAAAGCCAAGCTGCGCGTCGCCTCCTCGCGCCGGATTCCGGACCGCCAAGCCGATGCCGGTATGGACAATACGGAAGGGCACAACACCAAGGCGCCGCAGTGGCGTGACGTGGATCATCTTTATATCGACGTCGAGATGTGGAATCAATTCGCCATCAACGTGCGCAAATCCCTGGCAAAAGGCATGCCTCTAGTCATCGTGGGGTCTCTCGTTACCGAACAATGGCGTGATGACCAGGGTGCCGATCATTTCCGCACGTATATTAAGGCGCAGTACGTGGGCCTGGACTTGAACCGTCACGTTATCGGTACAAAGCGCCTCGTCCCGCAGTACAACCAGGAAAATATCGCGGTCCCAGAGCTGGGGGACAATGCTATCGAACCAGACGTGGACCACAGCCTGCCGTCGCAGCAGGCGGGGCAGGGAGACACCGCTGCCGATACCGCAGCGGACCGCTACCTTGCCGAACGAGCCGCAGCTGCACGCGGTGGGGAAGAAGATGCCTTCGACGCCGAAGTGGAAGAGGAGGCTGCCGAGGCAGAATCCGCCCCAGTGAACGCTTAAGCGTTTCCTCCCTGGCTTGATCGCCTCGGGCGTACCTGACCCGAGGCACTCGAGCGGTGGTTCTGATGTAGTGTTTGTGTAGATAAATACGTCTCCCAAATTTTTGCAAAGGGGTAAAAGTGGGCGAATTCATCTACACGATGAAAAACGTGCGCAAGGCAATTGGCGATAAGGTCATCCTTGACGATGTAACAATGGCGTTCTACCCAGGTGCCAAGATTGGCGTGGTCGGCCCCAATGGTGCCGGTAAGTCCTCCATTTTGAAGATCATGGCCGGCTTGGACCAGCCTTCCAATGGCGAGGCCTTCCTAGATCCGGGCGCCACCGTGGGTATCCTGCAGCAGGAGCCGCCGCTCAACGACGAGAAGACCGTGCGCGGCAACGTCGAAGAGGGCTTGGGCGAAATCTTTGAAAAGAAGCAGCGCTTCGAGCAGATCGCCGAAGAGATGGCCACCAACTACAGCGATGAGCTCATGGAAGAAATGGGCAAGCTGCAAGAAGAGCTCGATGCCGCCGATGCATGGGAGGTTGACTCCAAGATCGAGCAGGCAATGGAAGCTTTGCGCTGCCCGCCTTCCGATGCCCCGGTGACCAACCTTTCTGGTGGTGAGCGCCGTCGCGTAGCGCTGGCTAAGCTCCTGCTTACCGAGCCGGACTTGTTGTTGCTCGATGAGCCTACGAACCACTTGGACGCCGAGTCTGTGCAGTGGCTGGAAAAGCACTTGGCTGATTATCCGGGCGCTGTCTTGGCCGTGACCCACGACCGCTACTTCCTCGACCACGTCGCGGGCTGGATTTGTGAGGTTGACCGCGGCAAGCTCTACCCATACGAGGGTAACTACTCCACCTACCTGGATAAGAAGCAGGAGCGTCTGGAGGTTGCCGGCAAGAAGGACGCGAAGCTGCGCAAGCGCTTGAAGGACGAGCTGGAGTGGGTACGCTCCGGTGCGAAGGCTCGCCAGGCCAAGAACAAGGCCCGTCTGGAGCGCTACGAGGAGATGGCTGCAGAAGCCGAGAAATACAAGAAGCTCGACTTCGAAGAGATCCAGATTCCTACCCCGCCGCGCTTGGGTAATAAGGTCGTGGAGGTCAAGGACCTGCAGAAGGGCTTTGATGGCCGCACCTTGATTAAGGACCTCTCTTTCACCCTGCCGCGCAATGGCATCGTGGGCGTTATCGGCCCGAACGGCGTGGGTAAGACCACCCTGTTTAAGACCATCGTTGGCCTGGAGCAGCCGGACGCCGGTTCCGTCGAGGTGGGCGATACCGTCAAGCTGTCTTACGTGGATCAGAACCGTGAGAATATCGACCCCGAGGCAACTGTCTGGGAGGTCGTCTCCGGCGGCCTGGATTATATTCACGTGGGCCAAAACGAGATGCCTTCGCGTGCCTACCTATCCGCTTTCGGTTTCAAGGGCCCGGATCAGCAAAAGCCGTCCAAGGTGCTCTCCGGTGGTGAGCGCAACCGTTTGAACTTGGCGCTGACCCTGAAAGAGGGCGGTAACCTGATCCTCCTTGACGAGCCGACCAACGACTTGGATGTGGAAACCCTCGGCTCGCTGGAAAACGCGCTCGAGAAGTTCCCGGGCTGTGCCGTGGTCATTTCCCACGACCGCTGGTTCTTGGACCGCACCTGTACCCACATCTTGGCCTGGGAAGGCAATGTGGAAGAAGGTCAGTGGTTCTGGTTTGAGGGTAACTTCGGCGATTATGAGAAGAATAAGGTCGACCGCCTTGGTGAAGAGGCAGCCCGTCCTTCTCGCGTGACCCACCGCAAGCTGACCCGCTAAGTAGCTGAAGCATTTACTGAGGAGAATGATGGCAACCCCAAGTGTGCACACGTATCGTATTCAAACCCGCTGGTCGGATTTTGATATGTACGGCCACATGATGAATGCAAACTACATCGAGCTCGCCCAGGAAGCGCGCTTGGCCTTTGCGAAGGAACATATCTATTCCAAAGGCCTTGACTTCATTGCGTTCGTGCGCCACCTCGATGTGGACTTCCTTCGCCCGATGGAGTTTAAGGACACCACTACGGTGGAGGTAGAAACTACCATTTCGCAGATTGGTACCACCTCGTTTACCACCACCCAGCAGGTCAAGGATGACCAGGGCGAGGTCGCGGCAACCGTGGAGTGCGTGCAGGTAGTCATTGATCGTCAGCAGCAGACTCCTCGTCCGCTGACGGAACAGGAAAAGGATATTCTGCAAAATACCGCGGCCAATTAACCGCGGAACGGAGCGAAGATGAGAAAGGCAGGGCCCGAAGGCATGGTCACCGAAACTCTAGAGATTGGAAGCGGTGGACCTGGCCTTCGGGCCCTTGTCACGCGCGCGGTTGGCTTGGATTCGGGTGCTTCGGTGCGGCTACGCCAGCTGACTGACGACGTCGTCGATGTCTTTGTCACCACACCTTTCGAGGTGGTTGCCTCCCGCCGCGTGCAGGGCGTCGTTTCCCGCGATGGGGCAGTGGTTTCTGCAGCTACCCTGGCCGAGCAGCTCAAGGAGCAAGAATCGAGCGGAACGCTAGATTTGGGACCTGCCCGCGATGCGTCCTGGCCGGGAGCGCTTCCGCCGGCCACTGGCTACAGTGTGGTCGATACCTTGCCGGTTACCGTGGTGCGCGAGCTCTCCGATAAGGGTCAACAACTGACCCGGCAATTTTCTGGCCCCATGGGCCCGCCATCCAGCTTGCTGAATCAGACCGTTGTCACGGTCGAGGGGGAAGGTGCCACGGTGGAAATCCCCATGCGTATGATTTTTGCCTGCACCAATTTGGGTTTGATCCCGGGCTTTTCCGCGCCGATGGATGTGCCGCGGCACCTGCGGGTGGCTCAGCTAGGCAGGTGGGTGCGCCTCGACGCCCCCTTTGGCAGCATCTACCGTTCCACCCGCTTGTCGCTGTTCTAACTTCGCTCGCTCGCGAAAAACCGGCCTGCCACGTAGCGGTTCTGTTCAACAGAATCGGCGCGCACGCGCCCTGCTTTGGAGATTTTGTCCGAAAAGCGGTCCGTCTTAGGGGGAGGGGGACTCTGGCCAAGTGGGGTCAATACTCTTTTGAACTGCACATTTACAAGATGGCTTGCTGCGTTGCTACCCCCCCGCTTTGTGAATTCATGAACATAGTGCCGCACGCAAACGTGTCCTGCGTTACCCTTACGTGGTCGATGTAATTTACTCCACCCGCAAGGAGATTGTGTAATGCGTATTGCCGTGCCTAAAGAAATCATGAATAACGAGAATCGCGTGGCTCTTACCCCGGGCGGCGCGCAGACCCTCGTTCACGATGGCCATGAGGTCCTCATTGAGACCGGTGCTGGTGAGGGCGCATCCTTCCCGGATTCCGAGTACGAGGCCGCCGGTGCCAGCATCGTTGGCACCGCGGAGGATACTTGGGCACAGGCGGAACTGCTGCTGAAGGTCAAGGAGCCGCTCGAGTCTGAGTACCAGTACCTGCGTCCGGACCTTACCGTCTTTACCTACCTGCACCTTGCCGCGGACCGCCCTTTGACTGAGGCGCTTGTTGACGCCAATACCACGGCCATTGCATATGAGACGGTTACTGACCGCCACGGTACCTTGCCACTTCTTACCCCGATGTCCCAGGTGGCAGGCCGCCTTGCCGCAATCGAGGGCACCCACCACCTGCTGTCCACGCAGGGCGGCCGCGGTCTGCTGGTTTCTGGTGTTCCAGGTACCCAGCCAGCACGCGTCGTCGTGATCGGCGGTGGCCAGGTTGGTGCGTCCGCCGTTGCCATGGCCCACGGTCTGCGTGCCGAGGTCACCGTACTGGACCTTGATCCGCACGTTTTGCAGCGCTTCGATGACCAGTACGCCGGCAGCGTGCGCACCTTGATTTCGGATCCGGCCACCATCGATAAGGAACTGCAGGAAGCTGACCTCGTCATTGGCGCCGTACTCATCCCAGGCGCCGCTGCACCGAAGCTGGTGCGTGAGGAGACCGTAAAGAAGATGAAGAAGGGTGCCGTCCTCGTGGACGTCGCCATCGACCAGGGTGGTTGCTTCGAGAACTCCAAGAAGACCTCCCACGATGACCCAACCTTCCAGGTCCATGACACCTTGTTCTACTGCGTGGCGAATATGCCGGGTGCGGTGGCCAATACCTCCACCCGTGCCTTGTCCTCCGCAACTCTGCCCTACATTCGCGCGGTGGCCAATGACAGCCTGGATGCCGCCATCAAGCGCTTCCCGGGCCTAGAGGGTGGCGTAATGACTCGTGGTGGCCGTTTGGTCTCCGAGCCTGTACGTAAGGCCTTTGACTGGGAAGACTAAGCATCAGGTCCCCATAGTGTGGGCTAGATAAACCACAAGCCCGGTTCCTCGCTAAATAGCGGGAGCCGGGCTTTGTCTCTTGGGTGGGGCAAGACGGTGCGATTATGGTGCCTTGTTGATCATCATGGCGGCCACGCGCTGCATATGATCCCAGATCATTTCGCGGTAGGCCGGTGGGATGGTTTCCTCGTCGATTTCCGCGAGGGAGTTACCCATTAGCTCTAGCCACCGGTCATGCGCGGTTATATCGATGGGGTAGGGGGCGTGGCGCATACGAAGGCGCGGATGGCCGCGGTTTTCAGAGAAAAGCTGTGGGCCACCCCAATACTGCGCCAAGAACCAAGTGAGGCGCTGCTCGGCGCCTTCCCAGTCATTATCGGGGTACATGGGACCGATGACATTGTCCTCTTTGACCTGGGAATAAAAGCCGTGGACGAGGCGCTCAAAGGTTTCCATGCCGCCAATAGCCTCATAAACAGAATCCATTTACTCTTCTTCTTCTTTGCGGGGATCGGGAATGCCGATGCCGTGCGGGTAGGGGGTAGTAATGCCTTTAGTGTGCATGACATTGAGCACGCGGGATTGCAAGAAACGCTGGACGTCCCACTGCTTGCCCGGCAGGGTCTTTGTAGACACGCGGAAGGAAACATAGTCCGGTTCGAAACCGGACATGCCATCCACACGGGGCGTGCTGAGGATGAGCTTGCGTACCTTATCGTCCTGCGCGGCTTCCTTCACCGCGTCCTCGATGACCTCGCCGGCGAGCTCTGGGTCATTAGAAAGGCCCACAGGAATCTGGATGCGGGCAACGGAGTACTCATCGGAGTGGTTAGCTACCTGGAGGATTTCGCCATTGCGCACGTACCACAGAGCACCGTCGATATCGCGGACCGTGGTGATGCGTAAGGAGATGGACTCGACATCGCCAAAGACGCCGTTGCCAAGGTCAACCACGTCGCCAATGCCGTATTGGTCCTCAATGAGCATGAAGATGCCGGAAAGGAAATCCTTCACCAGCGCCTGGGCGCCAAAACCAAGGGCGACGCCGATAACACCGGCGGAGGCGATAAGCGGTGCCACGTTAACGTCTAGCTCATCCAAGATGGCAATAACGGCCCATACCCACACGAAAATAGCGGCGGCGGAACGGGCCACTCCGGCTAGCGTCTTAATGCGGGAGGCGCGCCGGCTTTCGCGGGTATGGCGCATGGCCTCTTCTTGCTGGGTCGGTTCGGGGCGGTTGGCTCGACCCTTGAATTTTCCGCGGAAACGCTGCTTATCCAGCCCGGAAGATTTGATGCTGTTTTCGGCCACCTTGTTGATAATGCGGTGGAGGAGCCAGTGGGCAATGACGGCCAGGATAAGGATGACGGCGATGCGAATGGGGCGCTCGATGAGCCAGCTTTGCACCTTTTCGTCGTTCCAAAAGCTGGAGACGGACTCGATGGCCGAATCCTTGGTGGAAGCGGCTGAGGCTAAGAATTGAGTATTCATCATTCTTTCTAAGTCGAGGACATAATGAACCGCGCCCATTGTAAAGGCTGAGCCTGAAAACGCGATGAGTGGTGGGTGGCTAGGTGGGTGAAAATAAATACCTATCTTTCCTTAGCAAGTGAACAGCTTGGTCTAGACTGTGTGGCTATGACAGAACGCAGCACGCAGAACCTCGCTCAAGGCTTTACGTCCCGTTCCATCCATGGCGGCTACCACCCAGACCCGCACATGGGATCTATCAATGTGCCGGTCTATGCGTCAACCACGTTTGCGCAAGATGGCTTAGCGCAGCTGCGCGGCGGGTTCGAATACGGACGCGTGGCAAACCCCACCGTGCGCTCGCTCGAACGCACTCTAGCGGCGCTAGAGGGCGCTGAGTATGCCCGCGTGTTCTCTTCCGGCATGGCCGCCGCCGATACGCTGATTCGGATCTTGGTGCGCCCAGGGGATCACGTCATTTTGGGTAATGATGCCTATGGTGGTTCCTACCGGCTACTGAATGATTTCACTGAGTGGGGCGTGGAGATGTCCATCGTTAATACCAGTGATACCGCCGCAGTAGCCGCGGCGGTCCAGGACAATACCAGGCTCATCTGGTTGGAAACGCCCACCAATCCGGCGTTGAATATCACCGATATCGCCGCGGTGGCCAAGATTAAGGGCAACGCGCAGGTCCTAGTGGACAATACTTTTGCTACGCCTTACCTGCAGAACCCATTGGAGCTCGGCGCGGACCATGTGTTGCACTCGACCACCAAGTACCTGGGTGGGCATTCCGATGTACTGGGCGGTGCGGTGGTTACTAATGATGCCCACGTGGACGAGCGCCTGCTCTACTTCCAAGGCAATGTGGGTGCGGTGAGCTCGCCTTTCGACGCCTACCTTACGGCTCGCGGAATCAAGACTCTTTCGGTGCGGATGGATCGCCACTGCGCCAATGCGCAAAAGGTGGCAGAGTTCCTGCAGGGCCGCCCCGAGGTAAAGCAGGTGCTGTACCCAGGGCTGAAAGATCACCCAGGGCATAAGTTGGCAGCACAGCAGATGCGCGGATTTGGCGGCATGATGTCCGTGCGCTTTCATAGCGCGGAGCATGCCAAGCAGATCTGCCTCAATACGCGGCTTATCTGTCTAGCGGAATCGCTGGGTGGGGTGGAATCGCTCATCGAGCACCCGAAGAATATGACGCACGTATCCGCGGAAGGATCCGAGCTGGTGCCGCCAGATGATATGGTGCGCATCTCAATCGGAATCGAAGATATCGATGACCTGCTCGCGGACTTGAAGCAGGCCCTCGACGCGCTATAGGCCGCGGGACCGGGGCCAGGACCGGGACCGAGCCCTTAGCGCGGTGGTGGCTTAGGAGCGCACCACGGCGAGGAGGGAACCGGCGGTTTTATCGGTTTCCTGCAACATGAGTGGGTCGGTTCCCGGCATCGGAGAAATAGTGGTATCTGGCCACTGGGAATAGGTGGGGATGCCCACAATGTGCAGGCGCGCATCCAGCTCGCCGTTCGGGTGAACGGTGCGGCGGGTCGTCCCATCGGTTTCCGGCGAACCGGTGGGTTGTCCGTGATCGGGGAAGGGGCGAACGCGGCCGGAATCTACCAGGCAGCGGGTCATGGAATCGCCGGCGGTGCGGATATCGGGGCGGTGCATAAAGGCGTCGACAAGCGTGGGTGCAGAAGCCGAGCGTGGGCCGGAGGTTAGGGTGAAGTGATCTGCCTCGATGGCCAGGGTGGGGTGATCGCCTAGGAAGTGGGCCAAGCCGGCGTCAACAAGCGCGAGCAGCTGGCGCACGCGGAAGAGCGGCGGGCCGGAACCTATCATCTGGCCAAAGGACATTACTTGGGCATAGCGGCCGGTGCGGGACTCGCGGGTATAGCGGCCCTCCGCGCCAAGGATGGAGGCGGGCTTGCGCGATTGCGATAGCGACCATAGCGCGGCCTTGATGGGGGAGTCGTGGCCGGCGGAGGCCTCCCGGATATCGCTTTCCATGGACTGGGCAATATGCTCGGTGAGCTCATCTATGTCCCCGGTAAACCCGGCAATTTGGTACATGAGATCGTTCATGTCCCACGGCTCGGTAACCATGGGCGCAATAGCCGCGCCTAGCTCATCCGGGGCGGTGGCATCGATGACCTCGAGAATGTCTGCGCGCGGGCGCAGCAAGGAATCCGGGCGCACGCGCTCCAAAGTGGTGATATAGGCCTCGTAGCTATCGCGGGCGATAGCGGGCCAAACCTGGGCGTCAAAGTCGATGTTTTGGGTGCCGCTGAGCTCCGCAATGACATTCTTCAGACGGCGGCGTGGCATGGTAGGCGGCAGCTCACCGTATTCGGACTTGGGGTGGTAGGGATAGCCGCGGCCGGAGGAAATGATGAAGTTGGGCTCGTCGCCGCAGGGCTCATAGCGCAGGCCGGAACGTGTGGAAGAATCCACCACGAAGGTGCCGCCGCGCTCGATGGTGGTCAGCGCCATGATGTCATAAAAGCCCATGCCCAGCCCGCGTACCAGCACGTCTTCACCGCCGGGGATGGCGGCATAGTCCTGCTCCACTGGGTTATCGGGAGCGATCCAGTTCAGGCCCGAAGCCGCCAGCTGCTTTTCCTGCTCGTTGTACTCCGGAACCATCCAGCCATAGGCCAGCACGGTGGCATCGGCGCGCACCTCGGAGCCATCGGCCAAGCGGAGCACGTCTACGTGGCCATCTTCGCTGATGGTTTCCAATCGGCTGAAGTGGTTCACGGTGGAAATGCTCTTAGGCAGGCGAGCAATGACCACGTCATAGACCCACCGCAGGTACTCGCCATACAGCGCGCGCGAGGGGTTGGATTCGGGGCGGGTAGCGGCAAGTTCTTCGCGGTAGTCCTGCGCAATATGTGCGGCCGGAGGATACTTCTCAAAAAGCTCGCGCTTGGCGGCGGAGACATTGTCGCCATCGCCGCGCAGCAGCTGAATCCACTCGTATTGGATGGGGCCCTCGAGCACGGGGGCGTCCACAGTGGAGCCGGGCTCGGTGAAAAGGGTGACAGCGCCGGCGCGAGTATTCATGCACAGGGTCTTGGTTTGGTCCGTTTCCCAGATGCGGCCGGCACCATGTTGGGCATCATCGATGAGGTGGACGGTTATGGGGTCGCTGGAATCGTCCATGCGGGCGGAGAGGCGTTCCAAGATGGAAATGCCGCGTGGGCCCATGCCGACGATTGCGATTGCTGGAGTAGACATACTACCTATCGTGCCACATCCAGACCCTTCCAGGAGCATCGAACCCGGCGGTGGTATTTAAATAGACTAATCAGTCTATACAAAACTTTCTTTTCCCCTGTTATGGCAGGTAATAGGGTAGACCGTTCAGTCTTGTATTTGTGGGTATGGATATGCTCTAATGGGCGAGTACTACTTAAGAATTAAAGGAACTCGAGCTTTTATGAAGCAACTTTCTCGGCTCCTGAGACCAGTGGCCGCGGTCTTGGCCAGCGGTGCGCTAGCTCTCTCGCTAACCTCCTGCGCCTCTACTTCCCACGCCGCGGAAGATGGCATGGTCACCTACGTCGAGCCCAATATGTTCAATAACCTCTATCCCCCCTCCGGCGGCTATTACCCCAACGGTGGCGTGCTCAATAACATCACGGACCGCCTGCTGTGGCAGGACCCGGATACCCTCGAGCTGCACCCGTGGATTGCGGAGGAGATGCCTAAGTCGAACAAGGACAATACCGAGTTCACCTTCAAGATTCGCAAGGGCGTGACCTACTCTGATGGCTCTCGCCTAGATGCCGCGAACGTAAAGAAGAACTATGACCTCTACGCCCTAGGCGATGAGGACCGCATGCTCACCCCTTCGGAGCAGTTGCCCAACTATGAAAAATCCGAGGTCATCGATGACTACACGGTGAAGTTCTACTTCAGTGAGCCCTCCCCAGGCTTCCCGCAGTCCACCTCCGTGATGAACCAAGGGCTGCTTTCTAATGCCACTCTGGATCTGGATGACACCGGCTTCGCGCCGGGCAACGCTACTGCGATTTCTGGTTCGGGCCCCTTCGTCATCGAGGAAGAAGAGCTGGGAACCAAGCTGGTGCTCAAAAATCGGGAAGACTATGACTGGGCACCGCCGGCCCGCAAGGACCACCAGGGGCCGGCCGATATTGAGGGCATCAATATTGTTCTCGCGGCCGAGGATTCCGTGCGCGTGGGATCGCTCGTGGCCGGACAGTCCGATATTGCTCGCCAGATCGAAGCCCCCGATGAGAAGCACCTCAAGGATCAAAACCTGGAGATTTTCGCCGCGCCCACCCGTGGCGTAAACAATAGCTTCCACTTCCACTTCCGCCACCCACTCTTGGCGGATAAACGCGTGCGTCAGGCCATCATTCACGCCATCGACCGCGATAATATTCTGAACACCCTCTTTTCTGACTCCTATCCCAAAGGCACATCGATCCTGGCCAAGACGGCTATTGGCTATAAGGATCAAGCAGCGAATTATGCCTTCGATCCAGAGGAATCTAAGCGCTTGCTCGATGCAGCCGGTTGGTGCGAAGGAGAAGATGGCATCCGCGAGAAAGACGGCAAGCGCCCGTCCGTGACCTTTAATGAGGCAGTCCCGCAGCCGCGCTCTAAAGAGATGTTCACCAAGGCCCAAGAGATGCTCAAGAACGTCGGCATCGAGGCCAACCTCAACCCAGGCGACCGCTCCGCGCAGCAGAAGGCCATGAAGGACCAAGACACCGTGCAGGTACGCCACACCATGACCGGCCGAGCCAATGTGGATACCTTGGCCACGTGGCTAGATGGCACGGGCCGCAATTCTTTCCTCAACTATGACGAAAAGACCGATAGCTTCGGCGATAAGAAGCTGCAGAAATTGGTGGACGAGTACTTCGACCTCAGCAGCGAAAAGGACCGCCTGGCCATGACTGGCCGCATGCAGGACTACCTCTCTGAACAGGCCTATATCCTGCCCATGTTCGAAGAGCCGCAGGTATATGGTTTCCAGCCTTATATCGAGGGCTTTAGCACCGAGGCTATCGGCCGTCCATCGTTTTATGCGGTAGACATCAACACCGCAGAAGGGGAGGACTAATCCATGAGCCTGAAATCTATCGCCCTACGCATCGGCCAAGCCGTGCTGGTTATCTGGGCAACCTTCACCCTCTCATTCATCCTCTTGGCGGCGCTGCCCGGTGACGCCGTCGCGACCCGCTATGACAACCCGACCCTAGGGCTCAACGCTGAGCAGTTGGCCGCTATTCGCGAGGTTTATGGTGCCGATGAACCGCTCTTAAGCCGCTACGTCAGTGCGCTTGGTGGATTCCTCACCGGTGATTTCGGCTTTTCCGTCGCTACTGGCACCGCCGTATCGGAGATGTTGGCGGACGCCCTTCCTTCCACGCTGGCGCTGGCCGTCCTCGCCTTTCTCGTAGGCGTAGTCTTGGCCTTCGCGGTGGCCATCGCCTCCACCTTTGGCCCATTTTCTTGGCTGCGTAGCTTCTTCCGTAGCCTGCCTTCCGTGATGGTTTCCCTGCCCACCTTCTGGATCGGCATCATTTTGATCCAGATATTTTCCTTTGGTTTGGGATGGGTGCCGGTTATCGGCGCGAGCGATGCCCAAAGCCTTATCCTGCCGGTGATTACCTTGGCCATCTTCGTGGCCGCACCGCTGGCACAGGTGCTCCTGCGCTCCATCGATGAGGTAATGGATATGTCCTTCGTGCAGGTAGTGCGTGCCAAGGGTGCTAGCGGTGCCTGGTTGCTGTGGCGCAATGTTTTGCGCAATGCGTTGCTGCCGGCGCTGACCATGGCCGGCCTTACCTTTGGTGAGCTCGTTGGCGGCTCCGTGGTGACGGAAGCGGTCTTTGCCCGCCACGGCATTGGCGCGCTGACCGTGGATGCGGTGGCCAACCGCGATACCTCCGTATTGCTCGCCATCGTGGTGCTGGCCGCGGCCGTCTTTGTTCTTATCAATCTCATCGTGGACCTGCTCTACCCAGTGCTTGACGTGCGCCTGCGCGAGGGCAACCACGATAGCGCGCACAGCAATGCCACCACCACCGCCACCGCTGATACTCCCGCAAAGAACGAGAAGAAGGTCCAAGCATGAAGCTTAAATCCACACGCCTGAAGCTCACCCCGGGCACCATCATCTCGCTTATTGTGCTGGGCCTGGCGGTGCTCTGCGCACTGTTCCCCCAACTATTTACCTCCCAGGATCCTAACCAGGGCGGTGACACCACAGCGCTGCTGCAGCCCAGTTTCCAACACTGGTTCGGCACCGATGCCGTGGGCCGTGATCTCTATACCCGCGTGGTCTATGGCGCGCGCCAATCCCTACTCGGCGCGCTATTGGCGGTACTTTTCGGCCTGATCGTTGGCACCGTCTTGGGCATTATCGCCGGAGTGCGCCGCGGCTGGGTAGATGCCATCATCATGCGCATCGTGGATGTGCTGTTGTCTATTCCTGGCCTCTTGCTTTCCCTGTCCGTCATCATCGTGCTCGGACACGGCATCTTTAATGCTGCCATCGCCGTGGGCATTACCTCCGTGGCAACCTTTGCGCGCCTCGCGCGCTCCCAGGTTCTCAGCGTGGCAGGCTCCGATTTCGTCGAGGCCGCCTACGGCTCCGGCGGCTCTGCCTTCCAGGTGCTCGTGCGCCATATTCTTCCCAATTCACTCACCGCAGTCTTCGCCGTAGCCGCCTTGCAATTCGGCCTGGCCATTTTGCAGCTAGCCACCCTTGGCTTCCTTGGTTACGGCGCTCCGCCCCCAACACCGGAATGGGGCCTGCTCATTTCTGAATCACGCGACTATATTGCCACCGCCGGCTGGCTGACCATCGCCCCCGGCATCGTTATCGTCGCCGTGGTTCTTGCGGCCAACCACCTCAGCCAGACACTGCGAAAGGCGGCCTAATGTCCCTGCTTAGTATTAGTGATTTATCCATTACGTACCGCACCGCCCACGGCGAGATGGAAGCGGTCAGCGGCATTGAGCTCGAAGTGAACCCCGGGGAAATGACCGCCATCGTGGGCGAGTCCGGCTCCGGCAAGTCCACCTCCGCCATGGCCGCCATTGGCCTGCTGCCAGACAATGCCTCGATTGTCTCCGGCACCATTACTTTCGACGGCCACGATGTCACCCATTTCTCCCAAAAGCAGTGGCGCACCCTGCGTGGCCGACGCATCGGGTTGATTCCGCAGGATCCCAATAACTCGCTCAATCCGCTCAAGACCATCGGAGCCTCGGTGGAAGAGGGCATGGCCATCCACCGGCAGGACGATAAGGAGTCCCGGAAGAAGCGTGCTCTGGAGTTGCTGGAGCGCGTGGGCATTGATGATCCACAGCGCCGTTATCATCAGTACCCGCATGAGCTTTCCGGCGGCATGAAGCAACGCGTGCTCATCGCTGCCGCTGTGGCACTGGAGCCAGAGCTCATCATCGCCGATGAGCCTACTTCCGCGCTGGATGTCACCGTGCAGAAAATCATCCTGGATCTCCTTGATGAAATGCGCGAAGAGCTCACCATGGGCATCCTTTTTATTACCCATGATCTGGCCGTGGCGGGTGACCGCGCCAATAATATTGTGGTGATGGAAAAGGGCGCCGTCCGCGAGTCGGGCGTAGCCGCCCGTGTCCTCACCGATCCCCAGCATGCCTACTCCAAGCGTCTGCTTGCCGACGCACCCTCGCTCACCGCCCCTACTTCCTCCCAGACCGCATCTCCGGTGCGGAATAGTACGCCCGCCCAGCAGGAGACGTTGCTCGAAGTCGAGGGGCTCACCCAGCGCTTCGGGGATTTCACCGCGGTAGATGACATCAACTTTTCCGTAGCCCGTGGCACTACCCATGCCTTGGTGGGGGAGTCCGGTTCCGGAAAGACAACCACCGGCCGTGCCATATCTCTGTTGAGCACGCCTACCTCAGGAAGTATTCGCCTGGCGGGAGAAGATATCAGCACCGCCCGCGGCAAGCGCCGCCGGGAGCTGCGCCGCTCTATCCAGATGGTCTACCAAAATCCCTTTGGCTCGCTCGATCCACGATTGAGTATCGGCGATACCATCGCTGAGCCGGTGCGCAACTTTACCGGGGCCTCGAAACGCGATGCCCGCGCGAAAGCACAAAAGTTTCTTGATTTGGTGGCCTTGGACTCTTCCATGGCAGCCCGCCGTCCCCGTGAGCTCTCCGGCGGCCAGCGCCAGCGCGTGGCTATCGCCCGTGCCATGATCATTGAACCCGATCTTGTGGTGCTCGATGAGGCCGTTTCTGCGCTCGACGTCACCGTACAGGCACAGATCCTGCGCCTGCTCGATGAGCTGCAGCGCGAGTTGGAGCTTACCTATATCTTCATCTCTCACGACCTCGCGGTAGTCAACCAGATTTCCGATACCGTCTCCGTGCTCTCCCACGGCACACAAGTGGAATCCGGGCCCACGGCGCAGGTTTTTGCACACCCAGAAACCGAATACACCCGTCAGCTAATTGACGCCATCCCAGGCTCCCGCTACCGCGCTGGAGACCTAAACTTGGGGCTATAAGCCGAGCCCTAGAAAGGTTGGACTGAGAATATGACCGACATTATTAACGAGCTCTCCCACGCCTCCGCCGAGGTGCAGCAACTGCGCCGCGCGCGCCAAGAGGCGCAGGACAATGCGCAGCTGAGCTTTAACGCTTTGCTTGAGCCTGCAGAGCCAGGTGAATTCACCTATGCAGAGCGCTATGCCGTCGCAGCTTTTAGCGCTGCGGTCTACCAGGCGGGGGAGGCAGCAGATTTCTACTTCGACCTGCTGGGGGATGAGGCCGATGTGGACCTTGTTGCCGCCGTGCGCGCCGCAAGCCAGCGTGGTGTGTCTACCGGCCCCTACTACCAGGGTGACTTCCTTATTTTTGGCGAAACTGCTGCGGAGGCAGCGCTCGGAAAGCGCCTAGCCGCTGCCTTTGACTGGGCGCACCTTTTGGCCTTCCACCCCAAGGACGCCTCCCCGCAGGCCATCGGTCACCTCGACGCCGCCGGGTGGTCGGCTACCGATATTGTCAGCCTGTCTCAGCTTGTGGCATTTTTGGCTTTCCAGCTGCGCGTGGTCCACGGTCTGCGGGTGCTCTCTGGAGAGGAGGGCGCCGCACGCCCCGCGGCCGAGCGTGCAGCCGGGGTAGCTGACCCAGGCTGGCAGGTTACCGCGAATACCCTGCAACCCGATACCGTGCTGCCGGACCACTTTGTCAACCACTCCCTGGGCTGGAAGCCTTGGGTAGAGGCACTGGCGAAAGAGGATTTCACCGCAGCGCATACCGACGCCCTCATCAAACCAGAGCGCATTGATTCCGAGTACTTCCGGTTGCTCGCCCGCGATCCCGCGGCTTTGAAGGCGCGTACGCTAACTGACTTGGACATCTTCTATAACACCGAAGGCGGCCTCTCCCGTGCAGACCGCGAGCTCGCTGCCACTGTGGCCTCGCGGTACAACGGTTGCGAGTACTGCGCTTCCGTGCACCAGGCACGGTGCGTCCAGGAAGACGGCGACCGTGACATCGTAGACCGCCTTTTGGACACAGGCATCGACGCCGACCTGGGTTCTAAAGAGTGGGACCTTATCCGTCGCGCAGCTGTGGCGTTGACCGAAACTCCCTTCGCCTTCGATGCGCAGCTATGCACCGACCTTCGCAACGCCGGTTTCGATGATCAGTCCATTCTGGACCTCATCTACGCATCGTCCTTCTTTAACTGGGCCAATCGCTTGATGCTTACCTTGGGGCAGCCGGATGTGCCCAAGCGCTTTCGACAATAGGTGGTGATTGGGTTGGTGCGGCAACCTCAGCGGAGGATCCCTATGATGGGGCGGCATGACTGATACTAAGAATCTCACCGCACCAGCACACTCAGAGGCCGCAGCCCCGCGCAAGGTGGCCGTCGTCACCGGCGCCACCGGTGGCATGGGCCGCGAAATCATCGCCGACTTGGCTGGTGACTACCACGTGTACGCACTGGGACGGAGCGCGGCGGACCTGCCTAAATCGGAATCCATCACGCCGATCGCCATCGACCTAGTAGCCGGCCTCGATGAAGGCATGGCGCTGCCGGAGCTGGATCGCGTAGATGTGCTCGTGCACGCCGCCGCACGGGCTACCAAGTACTCCGTGGAGGAAGCCACTCCAGAAAATTGGCGCGCGCACATGGACCTCAACGTGCACGCCCCCGCAGAGGTGACCCGCGTTTTGCTGCCGCAGCTGCGTAAAGCCGAAGGCACAGTGGTCTTTATTAACTCAGGTGCTGGCCGCCACAGCTATGGCGATAACGTCATCTATGCGGCCACGAAGCACGCGTTGTATGCACTCGCAGACGGACTACGCATCTCCGAGCCGGGAATCCGCGTTTCCACCGTCGCGCCCGGGCCTACCGATACTCCGATGCTGCAGGGCCTGCAGGATTATGATCCCTCCCAGGTCATTGCACCGGTCGAGGTGGCGCGTGCCATTCGTACCGTAGTAGAGGCGGGGCCGACCACTCAGTTGACGGAAATCCAGGTCAGGCCGCGAATCGAACTATCTCTGCGCAAGTAATAAATCAAGTGTTATTAAGGTTCACCATGCAGTGATGGGGGTTGGTTTCGGCCCGCCCGTTACACTCGAGGGCTGTGACTTCCCAAAGCCGAAAACGGCCCGCCTATCTCCTTATCTCAGATGCCCTACGCGACAAGATCGAGCGCAATGAATTAGAGCCTGGTCAGCGTTTTCCTACCGAACGCGAATTGGTCCGAGAATTTCATGTTGCGCGCATGACCGTGCGCCATGCATTAGACATTTTGGAAGATGAAGGCCTTATTGATCGCCGCCGTGGGCGCAGCGGCGGCACCTACGTGCGCACGGTTCCCCCTACACTGAGCCTGACCAAAAAGGACAGCATCGCCACTCAACTGCGCGAGCGTGGGCACGAAATCACCGTGCGGGTGGTCTCCGTGAATAAAACCCATGTGCCCAAACATGTGGCAGCGGCCCTGGGCGTGAACGATGCCACCTATGCGTGGGATATTAAACGCCTTTTTATCGTCGATGGTAAGCCCGTCATCGTCTCGCGCTACACCATCCCAGTGGACATGGCTCCCGAGCTCAATCAGCACGACCTGCGCGAGCCCATCCTAAACATACTGGCAGGCTATGACCTCCAGCCGGTCTTCAAACGCGAGAGTATGAGCGCCGCTACCGCTCGCACAGAAGAACAGAAACTCTTGGGCGTGAGCCGATCGCACCCGCTTTTGCGGTTCGTACGGCTGCTGAAGAATGAGACCGGCGTGGTCTTTGCCTATGTCGAAGAGTCGCTGCGCTCTGATATCGCCAATGTAGAAGTGGTCTTGGGCGAGGATCCTGCGCCACAACCCGTACAACCCCGGGACGGCGGCGCAGGAAAGCCGGCCTAGCCAGCGTCCACCTGGCGGTTGCGTAGCGCGCGGGCCACGCGGTCGCGCTGCTCGGTGACTGTACGACGCAGACCACCGGGCAGGTCCTTCTGCAAGAAGGCATCGGCGCGGTCCAAGCCCTTGCGGGTGATATCCCAGGAAGGGAAGAGGCCGGTAACTGTGGTCAGAGCCACCTCTGAGGATTGGGAAGCCCACACCTTTTCCGCGATATCGAAGAAGTCCGCGGTGGGAAGGAACGTATCGCCATGCGGATAGAGCAATCCTTCAAGTTTGGAGGTCAGCTCGCGGTTGGTGAGGTTACCCGCCACGATTTCTTCCCATACCGCGCGCTTGTTTTCCGCAGTTGCCACCGCGGCGCGAGCGCGCAGCGAAGAGTAGTAGCCGGTGGCGGAATTATCCCGCTTCAGTTGCGCATCCGCGGCAGCGGGGACGTCCTCTATCGCGCCATCGGCGGCAAGTGCCGCGAGCGCGGACCAACGCTGCCCTGCATCCGCGGATGATTCGAGCACGCCGCGCAGGTAGTCACGCGCGCTATCGTGCAGGCGAATTTTCGCCAGCGCCTGGGTGCAGATGATGGAGCGCTGGGCATCGGAACTGCGGGCGCCGTCGAGGAGGGCGTCGGCAAGCAGGGTGCTCTGCGCGGCCCACCGTGGATCGGCATAGTTCTTCAGCGCGTTCGAGGCCTGCAAAACAATGCGCTCGAGGACGGCAAGCTCGGTCTCGGCCTGCATACCGCGGGCAACTAGCTGGATGAAATCGCGGGCCCGCATAGTGCCGGCGCGGGTCATCTCCCAGGCGGTGGACCAGCACAGGGTGCGGGCTATAGGATCAGCAAACTTATCGATATTATCCAGCAGGAATTGCAGGGAACCCGCGTCCAATTCGATGAGGCAGTAGGTCAGGTCATCGTCATTGGGCAGCAGGAAGTCAATGTCTGCTAGCTGGCGGCCGATGAGCTCTGGAATCTCGGTGGAGGAGCCATCAACATCCATCTCGATGCGATCGGTGCGCACCACCTGACCGTCCTGCAGGTTATACAGGCCCACCGCCACGCGGTGGGTGCGCAGCGTATCGCCGCGCTGGGAGAGGTAGGCATGGGTAATCGTGCCGGACTCATCTGCATTGAGCGCTATGCTCAGAGTGTTGATGCCGGAAGTCTTAAGCCACTGCTGCGCCCAGAAGGAAAGATCGCGGCCGGAGGCCTGTTCCAGGTGGCCAAGCAGATCATCAAAGGTGGCATTGCCCCAGGCATGGGCGGCGAAGTGACGGCGGACCCCGGCCAGGAAGTTTTCGCGGCCAACATAAGCTTGGAGCTGCTTCAGCACCGAAGCGCCCTTGGCGTAGGTGATGCCATCGAAGTTTTGCTCGACGGTTTCGATATCGCTTGCATCGGTAGAAATCGGGTGCGTGGTAGGCAGCTGATCCTGCTGGTAGGCCCAAGACTTTTCTACGTTGGCAAAGGTTACCCACGCGGTATCGTATTCGGTCTCTTCCGCTTGGGAAATGGCCGCCGACCAAGTGGCGAAGGACTCATTGAGCCACAGATCGTCCCACCACTGCATGGTGACCAGATCACCAAACCACATATGGGCCAATTCGTGCAGAATGGTATCGGCACGGCGCTCATATTTATAGTGCGTGGCTTGGGAGGTAAAGACGTATTCATCGCGGATGGTAACGCAGCCGGCATTTTCCATCGCGCCGGCGTTGAACTCCGGCACGAAAATCTGGTCATACTTGCCAAAGGGGTAGGGGAAACCGAAATTGCGGTGATAGAAATCAAAGCCCTGCTTGGTCTCCGTAAATAAGCGCTCAGCATCTAAAGCGTGGGCGAGCGAAGCACGGCAGTAGATGCCCAGCGGTACCTCGAGCTTTTGGGCCGGCTTGCCCTCTGGGTGTGCGGTCAGCTCGCCGCGCCAGGTATCGGTGACCTCGTGGTAGGGACCGGCGCACAGGGCTACCAGGTAGGTCGATAGTGGGTAGTCGATAGCCGTGCTGGCCACGTCTCCTTCCCAGCTCACTGGCCCATTGCTAATGACGGTCCAATCCTCCGGCGCCTTGAAATGCAGCGCGTAGGTGGCCTTCATATCCGGCTGGTCAAAGCAAGCAAAGACCCGCTTGGCATCGGCGGTTTCAAATTGGGTATAGAGGTAGACCTTGTCATCGGCGGGATCGACAAAACGGTGCAGGCCCTCGCCGGTGCGCGAATACGGGATCTTCGCGGTGACTTCTAGCGTGTAGTCGGCCACTTGGAGGCCGGAAAGCGGAATGCCGTAGGTGGGGTTATAAGAATTCGTGGGCAGCGGATTGCCGTTGAGGCGCACCTCTTGGATTTCCTCGGCGCGCAGATCGATGAAGGTGGAGCCAATCTCGCGCGAGGTGAAGCTCACCTTCGTAGTGGAAAGGAAATGGGTATCTGAATACTTGAGGTCTAAAGTGACATCATAATGGCCCACCTCAATCATTCGGGAGCGCTCAACCGCTTCCGTGCGAGTCAGGTTTACGGAGGTCATAGAATATATTCTCCTTCTGTGCCGAAAATAGTTCTGCATCCACAGTAGTCGCGCGCCTAGGCTGGTGGGGCAAACTTTTATCAATCAAAGGAGCAATCATGGCTGAGGCAGTAAAGTTCTGGTTCGACGTTTCTTGTCCCTTCGCTTGGGCCACCTCGCGGTGGATCAAGGAAGTAGAAAAGGTTCGCGATATTGAGGTCGAGTTCGAGCCGATGTCCCTGTCTGTGCTGAATGACGGCCGCGATCTGGACCCCACCTACATGGACATGATGAAGGCTAACTGGGGTCCGGCCCGCGTCTTTGCCAAGGTAAAGGCCGAGCGTCCAGAAAAGGTAGATGAGCTTTATACCGCTATGGGCACCCTGGTTCACACCAAGGGCAATGGCGGACGAACTGGCTTTGGTGCTTATGATGACATCATCGCTCAGGCGCTTGCAGAAGTGGAGCTTCCGGCCGAGTTCGCCGAGGTAGCCAATACCGAAGACTATGACGAGAAGCTGCGCGAATACCACCACAATGGCATCTCTTCCGTGGGTGATGAGGTGGGCACCCCGGTTATCAAGCTGGGGGAGACCGCGTTCTTCGGCCCGGTCATTACCCGCGTCCCTACCGGGGAAGAAGCAGGCGAGCTTTTCGACGCCTCCTTGCGCCTTGCCCAGTTCCCTTACTTCTTCGAACTCAAGCGCTCCCGCACCGAGATGCCGCAGGTAGAGGAGAACTAAGCGCTTTTCTGTCGGCGGCGCAGCTCAACTGCGGCGCCGACACACAGCGCGATGGTCAGCGGGGTCAAGATGAATGCCGGAAGACCTGCGATATTGATAGCGGGCAGCGCCATGCCGGCTCGAAAGTCGTCCCACGCAACAAGTACCCAGGAAGCCCATGAGGCGCCGGCAAGAAGCGCGATAATGCCGGCCGCAATAGCGCCCCCATTTGCCCGCGGATTCCCGCGCACCTTCTGGGCAATCCACCAGATGCCTAAGCCCACGTGAGCCAACGTTGCTAGGGTGCTGGCGATAAGCGGTAGGAGAAAGCCTCCGCCTCCGGAAACCTGAACGCCGAGCATAATGAACCAGGCTAGAAGGAGCCCACCGTATAGCGTGAGGACCGGTTTGGTTATAGGCATGGCTTTCCTCTCTTATCGCGAAAATGCTTGTCCGCGAGCCTATCAGGAATTTGTAATGCGAAACAGGGCGGGCGCTAAGCCTCCTCAAGGCGCGCCGGGCCGGTAGGATAAGGGCCATGCGCGTATATCTAGGAGCAGACCACGCAGGTTTTGAAACCAAGAACCTGATCGCTGAACACCTCACTAAACAGGGCCACGAAGTCATTGATTGCGGCGCCCACACCTATGATGCTGAGGACGACTACCCGGCATTTTGCATCGAAGCGGCACAACGCACCGTCAATGATCCGGGTTCCTTGGGCATTGTGCTTGGCGGCTCCGGCAATGGCGAGCAGATTGCCGCCAATAAGGTCAAGGGAGCCCGGTGTGCACTGGCCTGGTCCGCCGAGACTGCCCGCCTTGCCCGCGAGCACAACAACGCCCAGCTCATCGGCATCGGCGGCCGCATGCACACCGAGCAGCAGGCACTGGAAATCGTAGACGCCTTCCTGGATCAAGAATGGTCCCGTGCGGAGCGCCACCAGCGCCGTATCGACATCTTGGCGCAGTACGAGCGCACCGGCATCGCCCCAGAGCTGCCCGAGGCCTAAGCCTTGAGAAAATAAACGCCGCGGAACAAAGTTGGTTCCGCGGCGTTTCTTTGTGTTTCGGCCAGGCATAGCTAGGGCGCTAAGACTTAGGCATCATTCATGTCATTCGGGTGCGGGCCGCCGCGTCCCTCCTCGCCTTCGTCCAAGGCGGTGATGGCAGCCATCTCCTCCTCGGTTAGTTCAAAGCCGAAGACATCAAAGTTTTCCGCAATGCGCGAGGGCGTCGCAGACTTGGGGAAGAGGATGACGCCATTTTGTAGGTGCCAACGAATGATGACTTGCGCTGGGCTGACATCGTGCGCTGCAGCGGCGTCGGTGACCTCGGGGGCATCCAAGATATCGCTCTTTCCCTGCCCCAGCGGGCCCCATGCCTCGATAGCCACGGTGTGGGCGCGGAAGGCGTCCAGCTCCCTCCAGCGCTGCAGATAGGGATGAAGCTCGACTTGGTTGACCGCTGGCTTTATATCGGTCTTGAGCTCCAGCTGTTCCAGGTGCTCCAGCTCGAAATTGGAGACGCCGATGGACTTTGTCTTGCCCTGCTTCTGCAGATCAATGAGTTGCTGCCAAGCCTCAACATAGGTGCCCTTTGCTGGTGTAGGCCAGTGGATGAGGTAAAGATCCACATACTCCAAGCCGAGCTTTTCCAAGGACTCATCGAGCGCTGCAGCAGCATCGGTCTGGCGGTCATTCCACAGCTTGGTGGTGATAAAAAGCTCCTCGCGGGGAATGCCAGACTTGGCAATAGCCCGTCCTACGCCTTCCTCATTGCCGTAGATAGCGGCGGTATCAATATGGCGATAACCCACGCGCAGGGCTTCAGCTACCAGATCTTCGGTCTGCTCCGGATCCATCTGGAACACGCCAAAGCCCAGCTGCGGGATGGTATTGCCGTCATTAAGGGTGATTTTAGGTACGCTCATGCGCCCCAGACTACCTATCTATTGCAGCGGGCCGAGAGTGATGAATTTATTCCACGTCTCCCACTCATCCTGCAGGCGGGCACGCTCATGGGGCGGGGTAGCGGTGTCGTCGATAAGCGAGGCATCAATCATGCGCACTCCATTGTCAAAGAACAACGCTGCGTGCCCCGAGGCGCCGTGCCGCAGCACCGGCACCAAGTTCAATCCATCAAAGGACAGTTGCGCATTAGGGCGCACGTCGAGGCCGGCAATGGCAGCGAGCGTAGGCGCTAAGTCAATAGGGGAGACCAACTCATTATTCTCCCCGCTTTCGGCTACACCCGGCCACAACACCGACATAGGTGAATTTCCACCTAGTAGCGAGCAGACGGCGATGACGCCATTGACGTCGTTGAGTTCTTCTAGGCTGGGCTGCTCTAGCAAGCGAAAGACATCGCTACCGGCCGGCTGCGTATCCTCGCGCACCTCATAACCGACGCCCGCAAAAATCTCGCTAATGCGCGTGGTGGCTTGGCGTTGCGGATACTGCCCAGTCAGCGTGCCGCGGCGGGAATCAGCGTACGTCTCCGACGGCACCCACGTGTTATTGAAGCGTACGCCCCGCAGTGCAGTCTCAGGCGCATGGTCAAAGGTCGCAAGAGTGATATCCATAGCCATAATTCTAGGCTTGCCGAGGCGATTCAACGATTTCGTCCCCACAGATCGCCTGTCTCGTCGACGGTTGCGGTGGTTTAGATGGACGAAATCGTTGAAAGTAGCTTCCTGATGGGGCGGGGGCTAATCGAGGTCGAGGCCATCGATGCCGTGAACTGTCACGGTTTCCGAAAGTGGCGCGCGGCCTGGATTCGTTTTAAAGACCGGGCTCGATTCATCAGCTTTACCAAAGGTAATAGCGGTGACCAGCTTGTAGTCCTCGTCTACGCCGAGGAATTCACGCGCGGTTGGCGCAATCAAGGAAATCATCCCCTGTGGGATGCCGTGGTAGCCGTGTGCTTCCAAAGAAAGCAGGAAGTTTTCGGTATAGGTTCCTTGGTCAAAGGCGGCGCGAATGCGGTCACCCATCGGCGGGATAAAGAGAAGTACCGCATGGGGTGCGCCAAAGAAGCGCAAGTTTTCGCGGATGAATTCCACGCGACCTGCTTTGTCCTCGCGCTCAATGCCCAGGAGGCCGTACATTTTGGCGGCTAGCTCTTGGGAGCGCTTGGGATGGATACCCTCACCATAATCGGTGGTGAAGTCTGGGCTGAGCCCGTTGGTGTCGAATTCCTTAATAAGCGCGGCGCTTAGTTCCTTGAGCTTTTCTCCGCCCACCAAATGCACGTCCCACGGTTGGGTATTGGAGTTGGACGGTGCGGATTGAGCATCCAGCAAAACCTGCTTGATGTCTTCTACCGGCATGGGTTCTGGCAGGAACGCGCGGGGCGAATGGCGGCTGCGAATAAACTCGGAATACTTATTGGTTGAAGTCATGCGCGCCACCTTACACTTCGTCGCATGTTTTCGCCGTATACCGTGAACATCCGATGATGATGGGTGGAAAACGAAAAATCGCCCACCTAGAGGTGGGCGAAAACTGGAGGGAATGACGGGAATCGAACCCGCGTCTTCAGCTTGGAAGGCTGAGGTATTAGCCACTATACGACATTCCCACAACGCGCTATATCAACGCTGGGCCATACTTTAGCGCAACCGCGGCCAAAAAAGAAAATAGGGAACTAGGCTGGCGCCTGAGCCGTTGTTATAAGAGGAACGGATCTATCTATAGAAAGCGATGATCATAGTGGGAATTTTGCTCGTTGCGCTGGCAATTGGTGGAGGCGTCTGGTTTCTTTCCTCCCGTAGCTCTCACAAACGTCGGGAAGAACGCGAGGCACAGCAATTGGCCGATGCACAGGCTGATGCACGTCGGTGGATTGAACGCCTGGGTGGCCAAGTAATGCAGATTTCTGGCACGGATTCTGCCTCCCAGCAAGCGATGGCTGATGCTTCTGAACGGTTCACTGCAGCTAACGCGGCGATTTCGCGTGCTACTACCGCCAAGCAGGCGAATTTGGCGCGTGAGTCGGCCCTGGAAGGCATGCATTATGTGAATGCCGCGCGCGAAATTATGGGCATGAACCCAGGCCCAGAACTCCCGCCGCTGGAGGGGCAGCGTGCGGCTGGCAAGGTGACGGAAGAGCGTACGGTCGAAGCAAATGGCCAAGAGATTACGGCCTCACCATATGCTTCTGCGAATACTCCCAACTACTACCCGGGTGGAATCGTGGCAGGGCGTCCGGTTCCGGCAGGTTGGTACTCCCGTCCATGGTGGGCCGATGCGCTGCACACCGGCGTGTGGATGGTGGGCTACTCCATGATGTTTAATGCCCTCTTCTCCGGCATGTCGGGCATTGGCTACTCTGCGGCTGCTGCAGAAAGCGGCGATTGGGGCGGTCCCGATGGCATGGGTGACGCTGGCGACGTGGGTGGTGACGCCGGTGATGCTGGCGACGTTGGTGGCGGCGATGATGGCGGCGGTTTCTTCGATGGTCTAACTGACGGCGACGGTGACGGCTTCTTTGATGGAATGTTTGATTTCGATTTCTAGCTGAAGCACTGTCAAAATCGGCCGCTGGGCTGCGTTTATACCTTTAAGTGGGGGTCCGTTTAGGAGATTTAAAACGGACACGGTACACTGTCTCAGGTATGCAACGCAGCCAAGGTTACTTGGTGGCCTACATACGGGGCGTGGCGCAGTTTGGTAGCGCACCTGCTTTGGGAGCAGGGGGTCGCAGGTTCAAATCCTGTCGCCCCGACGTATGGGGGTCTGGAAATGCCCTAATAAGGATTTCCGGACCCCCTTTAAGTTTATGTACGTAAAACAATGAAGCCAGGGAGATTCACTCGTGAAGACCACCGTAGACAAGCTGAGCGATACCCGCGTTAAGCTCACCGTCAACGTTCCGTTTGCGGAGCTGGACCAGGAAATCGATCAAGCTTACGCGGCAATCGCGCAGCAGGTTTCTATTCCAGGTTTCCGTAAGGGCAAGGCACCGCGCCAGCTTATTGACGCTCGTTTCGGCCGCGGCCCCATCCTGGAGCAGGTTGTCAATGACATGCTGCCTTCCCGTTACGAGCAGGCAGTCAAGGAAAACGATCTGAAGGTTATTGGCCAGCCGGACGTTGATATTTCCAAGATTGAAGATAAAGACTTCGTGGAGTTCACTGCCGAGGTTGATATCCGCCCTGAGTTCGAGGTCCCAGACTTCTCCAAGATTTCCGTTACCGTCCCGGCCCTGAAGGCTGACGAAGAGGACGTCGACAAGGCTCTGGAGGAGTTGGCAGAGCGTTTCGGTGAGCTCAAGGACACCAAGCGCAAGATGAAGACCGGCGACTACGCAATCATCGACATCACCGCTGAGATTGACGGCGAGAAGATCGAGGACGCTTCCACCGAGGGCCTGTCCTACCGCATCGGTGACGATGACCTCATCAAGGGCTTGGACACCGCCCTGCGTGGTATGAAGACCGGTGAGGATAATGAGTTCACTTCCACCATCCAGTCTGGCGAGCACAAGGACGAAGAGGCCACCATCAAGGTTCACGTCCAGCAGTCCAAGGAGCGCAAGCTGCCGGCCATGGACGATGAGTTCGCTCAGATGGCTTCCGAGTTCGACACCATGGATGAACTGCGCGAATCCACCAAGACCCAGGTGGAGGAGACCAAGAAGGCGGAGCAGGCTGCCCAGATTCGCGATGAGGTCTTGAAGTCCGCGCTCTCCGAGGTCGAATTCGAACTGCCGCAGTCCGTAGTGGACGAGCAGGCTCACTCCCAGCTGCACCAGATTCTGGGCCAGCTGGCTCACGATGAGAAGGCACTGGCTCAGTTGCTTGAGGCACAGGGCACTTCCCGCGAGGAGTTTGATAAGCAGACTCGTGAGCAGGCAGAAGAGTCCGTCCGCACTCAGCTGTTCCTCGACGCCGTAGCAGAGAAGGAAGAGCCGGAAGTTTCCCAGCAGGAGCTGACCGACCACATCCTGTTCACCGCTCAGTCCTACGGCATGGACCCGAACCAGTTCATCCAGCAGCTGCAGTCCAACGGCCAGATCGCAAACCTCTTCTCTGACGTGCGCCGTGGCAAGGCACTGGCTGCCGCTATCTGCCGCACCACCGTCAAGGATGAAGAGGGCAATAAGGTTGACGTTGACCAGTACTTCGGTGAAATCGAAGAAGAGGACGCTGCAGAAGCTTCCGAGGAGAAGTAATCTCCCGCTTGTAACGCGCTGCTGCCACATGTGTGGTGGCGAGCGCGCATGAAACCCCGGATTCAGGTAACTCAAGGATGAGCCTGAATCCGGGGTTTGTGTCATTGTGAACGCCCTCTAGGAGTCTTTGAGTACTTCGAAGAGGGCGTGATGTGTGTTGGCTGGGGATACCGCTAGCCGTTCTTGGCTCTAAAGGCCTCGTCGGTCAACTGCAGGAAGCGCATAACGTAATCCTTGACAAAGTCTGCGGTACGTTGATTGAGATGTCCGGACTCTTCGAAAAGGGTGGGGGATTGGCCCAGAAATACTTCGGGCTGACCAGGGAGCGGCATGTCGAAGTAGGACAGAGCGAGGCGAAGGTTCTTCTGTGAACTGTAGCCGCCCATGCGGCCTACAGAGTGGCTAATGATACCTGCGGGAAGGTTCTTCCACGCCACATCTGAGTTGGGTTTAGAGCCGATGTCCACTGCGTTTTTGAGGCAGGCAGGGATAGTGCGGTTGTTCTCTGGCGTAATGAAGAGGATCCCGCTCGAGTTCTTGATGGTCTCGCGAAAGGTGGTGTACTCAGCCGGAGTGGGCTTGTCCGTGACGGCGGGGTCATCGTAGTCGAAGTCATAGAGCGGCAAGTCACGGATTTCCACGATGTTTGCCTCGTAGCCTTCAGGGATCATCGTGAGCACCTCGTGTGCAATCTTGCGTGCAAATGACTCTCGGCGCAGGCTGCCGACGATAACGCTGATACGTGGGGTGGTCATGGTAAACCTTCTTTCTTAGTTGGGTGTAGGGAGACGTGGTCAAGGGAGAAAAGGCTTGCAGCCAAAGGCCGGTGGTGGGCCGGCAGCGTGGGCGGCGGTGAGGAAGCCATCTACTTTGTCTCCTTCTTCATGGCGGAAGTACAGTTCGATGAGTCCTAGAAGCCCCCCGAGGACGGCCTCTCGTGCGGCGGATGTATTCAACAGCCGCATGGCTGCGGGTTGGTTTCCTTCGCGGATGGCTTCAAACAGCGCGATGGTCTCAAGCCAGCTTCCTTGGTCCGGTCGCGGAAAAGGTTTAGAAATCCCAGTCATCATCACTCGTTTCTTCAGCAGTACCAATGACATAGGAGGAACCAGATCCGGAGAAGAAGTCATGGTTCTCATCTGCTCCGGGGGCTAGGGCCGCGAGGATTTCTGGGTTCACTTCCGTTTCTTCGGGCGGGAAATAATCCGGGTAGCCCAAATTCATGAGTGCCTTATTGGCGTTATAGCGAACGAACACGGCTACATCATCCATGAGTCCCAAAGGCTCATATAGCTCGCCGGAATAGTCCAGCTCTAGTGCATAAAGCTCTTCGAGCAAAGAAATGGTGAAATCATGCATCTCCTTCTGCCGTAGCGGGGTCGTGGATTCCAGACCGCGCTGATATTTGTAACCCGAGTAGTAGCCGTGCACTGCCTTGTCACGCAGAATGAGGCGGATCATGTCTGCCGTATTTGTCAGGGTGGCGTGGACAGAAAAGTGCAAGGGAAGATAGAAACCCGCGTAGAGAAGCAGCGAGGAAAGCAACGTCGATGACACCTTGCGTTTGAGTGGATCCGGCCCAAAATAGTGCGCGAGAACTTTCTTGGCGCGTGCCTGGAGAAGGTCGTTATTCACCGCCCAGCGGTATGCTTCATCAATTTCCTTTGTACTGCTCAGGGTAGAAAACACTGAAGAGTATGAACGGGCATGGACTGACTGCATGAAGGCGATGTTGGTATACACGGCCTCCTCGTGTTCGGTGCGGGCATCTTGAATCTGACAGATTTCACCCACGGTGGCCTGGACAGTATCCAGGGTGGTGAGTCCTGTGAACACCCGCATGGTGAGGTTGCGTTCCTCGGGTGTCATCTTCTGCCACGCCGGGAGATCATTAGAAAGCGGGACCTTCTCTGGCAACCAAAAGTTGGCGGTTAGACGGTTCCACACTTCAAGATCCTTGTCATCGCTCACCCGGTTCCAATTGATGGCGCGGATGCGGGCTGAAGGATCATGCCGGTAGCTCGGCGGAGTAACTGAAATGCTGGTTAGTTCAGCACTATTCGATGTTGACGACATAGCTTCTTTCTTTCTGAGTGAATGGTTGTGGACAAGGGGGAGGACCGTGCTCCTACAAAGCACAGGAGACGCAGCCTTCGACCTCGGTTCCTTGGAGCGCGGATTGGCGTAAACGGATGTAGTAGAGGGTCTTGATTCCGGCTTTCCAGGCATAGATTTGTGCCTTGTTGATGTCCCGCGTGGTGGTATCAGCGGTAAAGAACAAGGTCAGGGAAAGCCCTTGGTCCACGTGTTGGGTGGCCATGGCGTAGGTGTCGATGATTTTTTCGTATCCCACGGCGTAGGAGTCATCGAAATACTCCAGGTTGTCGTTGGTCATTTCCGGCGCGGGGTAGTACACGCGCCCCAATCGGCCTTCCTTGCGTATTTCAATTTTGGAGGCAATTGGGTGGATGGACGCGGTGGAGTCATTGATGTAGGAAATTGATCCAGTGGGTGGAACTGCCTGCAAGTAGGCGTTGTAGATGCCGTCTTGCATCACTTGATTCTTGAGCCGTAGCCAATCCTCGCGTTGAGGGATCTGCACGCCTGCTTCGTGGAAGAGCTGTTTTACGTGTTCAGTGGCTGGCGCCCAGTCTTGGTCGATGTATTTGTCAAAGTAGGCGCCAGTGGCATAGGTGGATTCTTCGAAGCCTGTGAATCGTTGACCTTTTTCAACCGCGAGTGCATGGGATGCGCGGAGCGCATGGTAGGTCACCGTGAGGAAATAGATATTTGTAAAGTCCAGTGCCTCGGCGCAGCCATAAGGAATACGCTGTGAAGCAAGGAAGCCGTGGAGATTCATTTGGCCCAGACCAATGGCATGCATGGAAGCATTTCCGTGAGCGATGGAGGGAACAGCTTCGATATTCGTCAGGTCTGAAACCTTCGTGAGGGCACGCACTGCGGTTTCGACGGTCTCCCCGAAGTCCGGCGATTCAAAAGCCTTCGCAATGTTGAGCGAACCTAGATTGCAGGAAATATCCTGGCCAACGGTGGTGTAGTCACCCGAAGCTCCGTAGGTCGATGGCGTGTTGACCTGGAGGATTTCGCTACACAGGTTGGACATATTGATATGTCCTTTGAGGGGATTAGCGCGGTTGACCGTATCCTCAAAGAGGATGTAGGGGTATCCGGATTCAAACTGAAGCTCAGCCAGCGTGGTGAAAAACTCGCGGGCCTTAATGGTCGTGTGAGAGATTCGCGGATTGGCAACCAGCTCGTCGTAGTACTCGGTGATGGACATGTCAGACATGGCTACGCCGTACTCGCGAGCGATGTCATACGGGCTAAAAAGATGCATATCCTTGTTCTCTTTGGCCAGACGGAAGGTTATATCTGGAATAACAACCCCCAGCGAAAGAGTCTTGATGCGGACTTTCTCATCGGCATTTTCCCGCTTGGTATCCAGGAAGCGAAGAATATCTGGATGGTGCGCATGCAGGTAGACGGCTCCAGCGCCCTGCCGGGAGCCCAATTGGTTGGCATAGCTGAAGCTATCTTCGAGAATCTTCATGACTGGGACTACGCCGGAAGCCTGGTTCTCAATCTTTTTGATCGGGGCTCCGGATTCGCGCAGATTGCTCAGCAACAGGGCCACTCCACCACCGCGCTTTGATAGTTGCAGTGCAGAGTTCACGCAGCGGCCAATGCTCTCCAAATTGTCTTCGATTCGCAGGAGGAAGCAGGAGACCATTTCGCCGCGCTGGGCTTTGCCTGCGTTGAGAAAAGTAGGGGTGGCGGGCTGGAAGCGTCCGGTCATGATGTCATCCACCAGCTTTTCTGCGAGCTCTTCGTCGCCCTGTGCAAGGTATAAAGCTGTGGTGGCGACGCGTTCTTCGTAGCCTTCTAGGAATCGGGAGCCATCAAAGGTTTTCAGTGCATATGAAGTGAAGAACTTAAATGCGCCGAGGAAGGTGCGGAACTGATGCTTAACTCGATGTGCTCTGTCGTACATGGCGCACAGAAAGGCGTCATCATAAAGCTCAAGGAAATCCCGCTCGTAGTACTCGTTATCAACCAACCATTCCAAGCGTTGCTTGGTGGAATCGAACTGATGCATGCGGGGAGCGACATGGTGCGTGACATAGTCTTGTGCTGCCTGAATGTCCTTGTCAAACTGGATTTTTCCAGAAGCGTCGAACAAGTTCAGCTGCGCGTTGAGTGCGTGGTAGCTCTTGCGCTTGCCGACACCGCCGGCATTGTCTGCTGAAGCGGTGCGGGGCGTAGCGCCAATAGTCTGTGTGGGGGTGGCATCAAGAGGCCACATTGTGTTTTCCAATCTGTGTGATGCGGATGTGTTCTTCATCTTGTGGGGGATTAATGGGGTGTCATCGTTAGCTGCTTTTGCTGCTCCCAAAACTTCTGAAGGCCCTGCTTTACGGCGGCGATGTCCTTCTGGGTGCCGAGAAGCTCGAAGTGATACAGCTCCGGTACGTGGCACTTGGCGGAAATGATGCGTCCGGCGACGCAGTAAGCACTTCCGAAGTTGGTATTCCCTGAGGTAATAACGCCCCGGATAAAGGAGCGGTTGATTGGGTCATTGAGGAAGTCGATGACCTGTTTGGGGACTGCGCGTTTGAGCGAGCCGCCGCCGTAGGTGGGAACGATGAGTACGTACGGGTGTGAAACCTGGATCATCCCGGTTTTCTTGGGGCGCAGTGGAATGCGCACCGCGGGTCTATCTAAGCGTTCGACGAATCTTTTCGTGTTCTCTGAAACGCTGGAAAAGTACACCAAATCTGGTGAGTCTGACATGGCAATCCTGCTCATCCTGGCCTTAGCCATAAGTGGGGTAGGTGATATTCGAAAAGACTAACTACGCAATGCCGTAGTTGCAACTACGGTCTAACGTAGTTTTGAAAAGGGCAGGTGAGAGCAGGATTAATGCAAAGGGGAATGTCTAAAGGTTGTGGTGTGCTACAAACACTGCGTCGGTAGCTGGGCGTCCAAGTACTACCCACTGAGTGCCGCCGGCCACCTGTATTTCGAGAGAATCTGAAAAGGGCGCTCCCTCGCGCGTGCTAAGAACAGCCCCAGTGACAATGCCGCGCTCTTCAAGGAACTTCAGCAGTTGTGGGTCGGAATCAGAAATGCGTTCCACGGTCACCTGCGATTGTGCACTGCTGTCGGTGAGGCGATGCGCACTGGGGATGGTGATCTGTCCATCAACCGTAGGGATAGGATCGCCGTGCGGATCCCTAGTGGGGTAATCAAGGAACTTATCCACACGTTCTATGAGCATGTCAGACACCGCGTGTTCGAGATCTTCGGCTTCATTATGGACTTCGTCCCAGGTGTAGCCCAATGCTTGAACCAAAAAAGACTCAAGCAATCGGTGACGGCGCACCATGACCAATGCGTACTGCCTGCCAAGTTCGGTTAACTCCACAGAGCCATAGGGCGTGTGTGACACGAGCCCTTGCTTCGCCATTTTGCGCACTGCATCGGAAACCGAGGAGAGCTTGAGTCCCAGCTGTTTCGCTATAAGCGTGGCGGTAACGGGCTCGGATGACCATTCCTTTAGCCCCCAGATAGCTTTCAAATAGTTCTGGGTACTGGTGGACAGATCGGAAACAGACATGAGTAAATGTTAACCCAGCTTCCGTGTGCGCCTTTGGTGCTGTGGCCCAACGCTCATAGCGAACAGAGGCCAAGTTTGAGAGGAATGCCGGTAAGGTGGGGCCAGTTAAAGCATTCTTCACTTGAAGGAGAACCACTAATGTCTGAGAAGATTTCAATGAACTCGTCGTCTACGGGTATGAATCTGAGCGATAGCGTGTACGAGCGCCTGTTGCGCGAGCGCATTATCTTCCTGGGAACCCAGGTCGATGATGAGATTGCGAACAAGCTGTGCGCCCAGATCCTCCTGCTGTCCGCCGAGGACCCCACTCGCGACATTTCGCTCTACATCAACTCCCCGGGTGGCTCTGTCACTGCGGGCATGGCTATTTATGACACCATGAAGTACTCGCCGTGCGATATTGCCACGTACGGCATGGGCCTGGCTGCCTCCATGGGTCAGTTCCTGCTTTCCGGCGGCACCAAGGGCAAGCGCTACGCTCTGCCGCACGCGCGCATTATGATGCACCAGCCTTCCGCTGGTGTCGGTGGTACCGCTGCGGACATCGCCATCCAGGCTGAGCAATTTGCTCAGACCAAGCGGGAGATGGCGGAGCTCATTGCCGAGCACACCGGCCAGACCTTTGAGCAGATCACCAAGGACTCCGACCGTGACCGTTGGATGACCGCCCAACAGGCCAAGGACTACGGCATTGTTGACCACGTCATTGAGTCCGTTAACGGCCCGCTGAGCAACTAGGGAATAAGGAGAAAATCACTATGAATCAGTCCCAGATGCCAAGTTCCCGCTACGTTCTGCCGTCCTTCATTGAGCAGTCCGCACAGGGCACTAAGGAAACCAACCCGTACTCCAAGCTGTTTGAGGAGCGCATCATCTTCCTGGGCACCCAGGTCGATGACACCTCCGCTAACGACATCATGGCGCAGCTGCTGGTCCTGGAGTCCCAGGACCCAGACCGCGATATCACGATGTACATCAACTCCCCGGGCGGCTCCTTTACCGCGCTGATGGCCATCTATGACACCATGCGCTACGTCCGCCCGGACGTGCAGACCGTGTGCTTGGGCCAGGCCGCTTCGGCGGCAGCTGTGCTGCTTGCCGCCGGTGCGCCGGGCAAGCGTGCAGCTTTGCCGAACTCCCGCGTGCTCATTCACCAGCCGGCAACTCAGGGTACTCAGGGTCAGGTTTCTGATCTAGAGATCCAGGCCGCCGAGATTGAGCGCATGCGCAAGCTGATGGAAACCACCCTGTCTGAGCACACCGGTCGTACCGCTGAGCAGATCCGCATTGATACGGATCGCGATAAGATTCTGACCGCTCAGGAAGCCGTTGAATACGGCATCATCGATACGGTCTTTGATTACCGCAAGCTCAACGCTTAATTTGGAATAACTCATTCTAGGTAGCCCCTGCCGCTCAACCGAGTTCCGGTTGTGAGGCAGGGGCTTTCAGCATTGTGGGGCAGGGAAGGGGCAATGCCCGGTAATTCTTGCTGCACCCGAATGGGGTAAGTCTCTCTGCGCAATATCTGCAGGTCGTTAGGTGAATTTCTATCGTGCGACACTAAACCTATAATGGTCGATTTGTGATTTAGACCTCTAAGTGGTCGTATATTTTTTATGGAGAAACACACATCCGACGCGGCAGCTCAGGCCGCTGCGCCCACGCCGCAGAGCGGCGAACGCACATTCTTTGGGCACCCTTGGGGATTGGCCAACCTCTTCGGCGTGGAAATGTGGGAGCGCTTTAGCTTCTATGGCATGCAAGCCCTTGTCTTGCTGTACATGTATTACGCCACTACCGATGGTGGCCTTGGCCTGGACCGAGCGGACGCGACGTCTATCGTGGGTGCCTACGGCGGCTTGGTCTACATGGCCTGCTTGTTGGCTTCTCTTGTTGCTGACCGTGTCTTAGGCGCAGAACGCACACTGTTTTACTCGGCTAGCATGGTGATGCTTGGCCACATTGCTTTGGCGTTTATTCCCGCAATAACTGGTTTGGCCATTGGCCTCGTTCTTATCGCCATCGGCTCCGGCGGTGTTAAGACCACCGCGCAGGTTGTGCTTGGTGCCATGTACAGTCGCGATGATCCGCGCCGCGATGGTGGCTTCTCCATCTTCTATATGGGCGTTAATATCGGCGCTCTCGTTGGTCCACTGCTCACCACTGCCCTGTGGGGCTGGCAGGGTTTCCACTGGGGCTTTGGTATCGCAGCAATCGGCATGGCGCTCGGCCTGATTCAGTATTCGCTCATGCGCAAGACCACCATTAAAGACGCGGGGCATGAGGTTCCAAACCCGGTGAGCCCCAAGCAATTGCTTATGGGCGTGTTGGCGGTAGTGGCCATCATTGTGGTCATGGTAGTGGCACTGGCAACCGGCGCTATTCAGGTTGATTGGCTTTCTAATATTGTTACCGCGGTGGCACTTCTGGCTGCAGTTTATCTGTGGGTTCAGATGTATACCTCGAAGTTGGTAACCCGCGAAGAAAAGAACCGCCTGCTGGGCTTTATCCCGATGTTCATTTCCGGTGTTTTGTTCTTTGGTATCTTCCAGCAGCAGTTCACCGTTATGACGATTTACTCGGATGTGCGCTTGGACCGCCACGTATTTGGTTGGGAAATTCCTCCATCACTCGTCCAGTCCATTAATCCAGTCTTCATTGTTATTTTCTCCGCGGTCTTTGCAACGATGTGGACGAAGCTAGGGGATAGGCAGTGGTCCACCCCGGTAAAGTTTGGCGCTGCCAATATCGTCATCGGCATCTCCTTGTTCTTCTTCCTTCCTTTCTCGGGTGCGGAAGCGAACTCCACCCCGATGTATGTCATCATTTTCATTCTCTTCCTTTTCACCATGGCGGAGCTCCTCCTTTCGCCGGTGGGCAATGCCCTGGCTACCAAGGTGGCGCCAGAGGCATTCCCATCCCGCATGATGGCGGTATGGATGATGGCAGTGGCAATGGGCACATCCCTGGCTGGCTCTTTGGCTAGTTTCTACAACCCAGATGATGCAGGCGCGGAGAATACCTTCTTTATCTCCCTTGGCGTTGTATCTATCGTGTTGGGCGGCATCTTGCTTGTCCTCAGCCGCTGGGTAGTAAAGAAGTTCTCTAGCTTCCGCTAAGGGAAGTTAAAGCACCCCGAAACGGGAGGTATGTCGATTCAACTGCGACATGCCTCCCTTAGTGGTTTTTATCACTCAAGCTAAGCGGTGGGGGTAAAAGAATATAAGTATTCTAAGCAGGGCATTTCTAAGCCGGTGGAAACCCCAAAAGGCACGGTTCTATGCTGCGGTAGGTTAACTAAAGGTTAACCAAAGAAAACGTTAAAGAAAAGCAATTGTCTATGGTCCGGGGCTGGAGTATTCTGCATTTCGTCCGCGACGCGTGAAGGCGCCGTAGATACGTACCGTGTTCATCTTTTTCTTTCCAAGGGGCCAACGCTGTGACAGCGACTCTGATCATCCTCGGCATTGTGGTGGTTACCGCCCTTGCCTTTGACTTTACGAACGGATTTCATGACACTGCCAACGCGATGGCTACGTCCATTGCCACCGGTGCTTTGAAGCCATTTACTGCGGTGGCAATCTCCGCAGTCCTTAACCTGGTTGGTGCCTTCCTTTCGGTCAATGTTGCTGCGACCGTAGCGAAAGGCATTGTTAACCTCGATTCCTATGACTTGTCCGGCGCCGCAGCAGACACTGACAGCCAAGCACTGCTGATGGTGGTTTTTACCGGTCTTATCGGCGGCATTATTTGGAACCTTTTCACTTGGTTGCTGGGTATGCCGTCGAGTTCCTCCCACGCGCTGTTCGGTGGCCTTATCGGCGCTGCTTTCGCGGCGATGGGTACGTCCGGCGTTGAGTGGTCCTCCATCGCTGGCAAGATCGTTATCCCGGCCGTTGCCTCGCCGATTATTGCGGCGCTAGTTTCCGCGTGTGCCACCTTCCTTGTCTACTGGGTTACCAACACCATTCCGAATAAGGCTAAGAATGAGCACTTCCGCCATGGCCAGATTGTCACCGCTTGCTTGGTGTCGCTGGCACACGGTGCTGGCGATGCGCAGAAGACCATGGGCGTTATCTTCCTAGCGCTGGTTGCCTCCGGGCATGCGGTTGCTGACTCCCGCATCCCTACCTGGGTCATCGTCTGCTGTGCCGTAGCAATCGCAGCCGGCACCATGTCCGGTGGCTGGCGAGTTATCCGCACCCTGGGTAAGGGACTGGTGGAGATTGAGTCCCCGCAGGGTATGGCCGCTGAAGCTACCTCCGCGGCAATCATTTTGACCTCCGCTACCGGTGGTATGGCGCTGTCCACCACTCACGTGTCCACCGGTTCCATCTTGGGTACCGGCCTGGGCCGTCGCGGTGCCGAGGTTCGCTGGGGTGTTGCGATGCGTATGGTTTCCGCGTGGCTTATCACCCTGCCCTGCGCTGCGTTTGTTGGCTTTGCTACGTGGTGGTTGGCACACGGTGTTTCCTCCTTTACTAACGTGGCAACTGGCGCCATCGTTGACTTTGTCTTGCTGCTGGCCATGGCCGGACTTATCGTCATCCGCTCCCGCATGAACCCAGTGGATGCCTCCAACGTGAACAACGATTGGGATCCAAACTCCGAGTCCGTGGATTCCTCCATGGGAGCTGAGTCCAACCGTCAGGAGCCGGTTGCTGCCGGCGCCGCCCCAGTTGCTGCAACCCAGGCGGAGGACACCTCCGCGTCGTCTACTGCTCAAGAGGAGCGCTAAACCATGACTGCTGCAGAAATCTTCCAGTCTCTTCTCCATGTTGCCGGCCTGGCATTGGTATTTGGCGCTGGCATTCCGCTCCTTTTCTCCCTGGGTATGCGTTGTATGACCGGTGACCCCATTCGTGATGACAACGGTGTTGTCGTAGGGGATACTCCGGCAAGCACTCAGATGAAGGTGCTTGGTTGGACCGTTTACGCAGTGCTAGCCGTAGTTATCCTCGTGGCCATCATGTGGATTGCTCGCGATACGTTGGACCATTACTTCGGCTTCGCGCCGTTCGGTGACCTCTAAGTTATCCCTCCCTTCCTGAGAGGGAAGTCAACCTTCCAAGTGATGCGTGGCACATTCTCCGAAAGTTAACAAAAGGTTAACTTTAAGCGACCTATGGGTTGCCTAACGGGGCTGTGTCACGTATATTCTTCTGTATCAGACAGAGAGAAAGCCACATGGAGGTGTGAGAAATGAACAAGATGCGTTCTTTGATGGACGGCATCGCTGATGCGTTCAAGGGCTCCACCACTGGTACCGGCCTGGACACCATTTCGGAAGCTCCGGTCCGTGCTTTGGTGGCAGAAACCCTGCTTGACGCTGATAAGACTCCTGCTACGACTAAAGACGTAGCAGAAGCGCTAGAAGCCGTCACCGGTCATGCACCGGATGAAGTTGAGATGCTCGACGCAGAACTCTTCCTGCTCGACTTCGACTGGCTGCAGTAAGCAGCTACTGAATGAAATCCCCACGAGGCCCCTTGCCGCATACTGTGCAGCAAGGGGCCTCGTGCTTTGCCGGACTCGGTGGACTTCGGTAAGCGCGGCTAATCGCGCGGCGGCAAGATGGCCTCCGGGGTTTCGGGCAGGAGTTGGCCGCCATCAATAATGAGGGTCTGACCGGTAATAAAGCCTGCCTCTTCTGAGGCAAGGAAAGCCGCCGCATTGCCGATATCGCGCGGAGTGCCGAGACGATGCAGCGGCACCGATCGCGTCATCTGATCGAGATACTCTTGGCCTTGGGCCTTGAGGCCCTCAGTGAGGATATTGCCGGGAAGAACACCGTTAATGGTGATACCATCGCGAGCGACTTCAAGCGCAGCTGAGCGCATAAATCCTTGTTGGGCGGATTTGGAGGCGCCGTAGTGGGCCCAGCCAGGAAAGCCCGTGTGCGAGCCGGTGATGGACGTGGTAATTACGATGCGTCCATAGCGGCGTTCTTGGAGGTAGGGGAGTGCTTCCTGGACCACCTTAAAGGTGCCGTGGGTATTGATGGCAAACATGGCCTCCCACTGTTCATCGGTCATTTCCGCTAATGGGCAATTGGGAAAGACGCCGGCATTGGAACAGACGATGTCGAACCCGCCATGCGTGGCAACAACGTGACGGTACATTTCCTGTACGGAAGTACGGTCGGTGACATCCACATGAATCGCACTGGCACCTAGCTCTTTTGCGGTAGCGGTGGCGTGCTCAAGGTTGACATCAGCAATGATGACAGAGGCGCCGGCCTCGCTAAGTGAAGCGGCAATGCCGCGGCCAATGCCGGAAGCACCGCCGGTGACAATGGCTACGTGGTCTGTGAGATCGAACATAATTCTCCTGTTCCTAACGGGGCGGAATGAAGGTCGTTTCACCTTTTAGCTTAGGTCGCAGGAGCAAGAAAAGTCGGGGAAATTCGCCACGCGGAAGGGAATGAATGAAGGGCCTGTCGGGTTGATTTACTAAGGTAGAAATAGATGAAGATTAAGCCGCTCGGAAGGGTAGAATCATCCTTCCATTTGTGGATAGCGGTACGAAAAGCGAGTGTGAAAGAACTTAATGGCACGTATGCAAGAAAGCGCTGACCTGCTCAAGTGCTCCTTTTGTGGCAAGAGTCAGAAACAGGTGAAAAAACTCATCGCCGGCGGCGGTGTCTACATCTGTGACGAGTGCATCGAGCTATGCAATGAAATCATCGAAGAGGAACTGGGCCAAGAACAGGCGCAGGAATCCTCCGACGCGGAGGTGCGCCTGCCTCGGCCCTCGCAGATTTCTGCCTTCCTGGATAAATACGTCATTGGCCAAGACAAAGCCAAGCGCGTGCTATCTGTGGCGGTCTACAACCACTACAAGCGCATCAAGGCGGAAGAGTCTGCCGCGTTGGAAGCACGGCGCAAAAAGGCCGAGGGCGATGAGGTGGAGATCTCTAAGTCCAATATCCTAATGTTGGGACCTACTGGTTCCGGCAAGACCTACTTGGCACAGACCTTGGCCCGGCTTCTCGACGTCCCCTTTGCCATCGCCGATGCCACTAGCCTCACCGAGGCCGGCTACGTGGGTGAAGACGTGGAAAATATCCTGTTAAAGCTGCTGCAAGCCGCAGACTTTGATGTGGAGCGTGCCCAGCGCGGCATTATTTATGTCGACGAAGTGGACAAGATCTCCCGCAAGTCCGAGAATCCGTCCATCACCCGCGATGTCTCCGGTGAGGGCGTTCAGCAGGCCTTGCTGAAGATCCTAGAAGGTACCGTGGCGGCCATTCCACCGCAGGGTGGGCGCAAGCACCCGAATCAGGAATTCATCCAGCTAGATACCTCGAATATCTTGTTCATCGTTGCCGGCGCATTCGCTGGGCTCGACCAGGTTATTGCGGATCGAGTGGGCAAAAAGGGCGTGGGCTTTGGCGCCAACTTGGATACCAAGGATGAGCGCGAAAAGGTCGACCTCTTTTCCCAGGTACGCCCTGAGGACCTTGTGAAGTTTGGCCTGATTCCAGAATTCATCGGGCGCCTGCCCGTCGTGGCCACGGTGGATAACTTGGACCGTGAATCCTTGGTCAAAGTGCTTACCGAGCCAAAGAACTCCTTGGTCAAGCAGTACAGTCGCCTATTTGAGATGGATGACTGCGAATTGGAATTCGAGCCGGCGGCGTTGGATGCCATCGCGGAGCTTGCCTTGGAGCGTAAGACAGGTGCACGTGGCCTGCGCGCCATCATGGAAGAGCTGCTGGTGCCAGTTATGTATGATCTGCCGGACCGCGAGGATATCGCCGCGGTACATATCACCCCAGAGTGCGTGACAGAGGGCGCGGAGCCGCAGTTTAGCTATAAGGACGAGGCGAAGGAATCTGCCTAAGCGCCTGCCGGCGCGACTACTCCTCGCTGTAGATATCCTGTGGTGAGGCCTCGTCTCCCTCTTTCGTATCGAACGAGGAGGAGGTGAGGTAGGACTCGTGGCCCGAGTCTGGAATATTGGCGGTCAAAAACGCCAGCACAGCATCGACGGTAAGCCTATGCATGCCGTCGATATTTTCTTGGGTATTGAAGTTCACGCCCAGCATGTTTTCCACCATCACCTGGTTGGTTACGCGGTAGACGGTCAACGAGGAAATCAGGGTGAAAATGTCATTGGCGGAAATGCCTGGGCGGAAAGCACCGGCGTCTTGGCCCAAGAGCAGCAGGCGGTCGAGGTGGAGGGCGACCCCGGCGACGTCGGCAATAGCTTGCTGAGCTGGGTCCACAATCTGCTGATTGCTCTCCCATACCAGCATGCGAATAGCATCCGGGTTGGCCACGCGTTCGCGGAAGAGCCAATCCACCAACTTGCGCACGCCCTCGACCGGAACCGCGGTATCGATTTCCAGAGCGTCCTGCGGCGGATTAAGCCGCTGCGCGGCCGTGCTGAGTGCACGTAGGTACAAGCCCTTTTTATCGCCAAAGTGGTAGTGGATCATGCGCTTGGACATGCCCGATTCTTGGGCGATGGTCTCCAGCTTGGTTTCTGCGAAACCACTGCGGGAAAAGTGCTTGATTGCTACGTCCACCACGGAGTCAATGCTGACGGATTCCGCGTGGGCAGCGTGAGGAGAATCCGCCTGGCCTGCAGCCTGCAGTGCATCAGTATTCTCAGTGCTCATGGCGTAAGTCCTTAATCCTTGCGGCGCAGCGGTGGCGCGGTCAACTGATATCTAATAGTGCGGGAGTAGATAGGCCCCATGCAATCTGTGTGCGTGGCGTGGGGGAGAGCCCCGCTTTTCCTTTTCCCATCATGCCCGATTAGTCACCCGTTGCGGGAGCTTCTTATCCATTGGGGGCGTTAATTTGGAGGTAAATGGGGGTAATTTAGCGCAACCTCAGCGAATATCCCCTCCAAAAGAGGGGGTCAGATTCACAGCGCGAGAGGCGGCGGTGGGGCTAAGCTCGGGGATGGGTACATTCCGTGGCGGTGCGAGCAGCCTGGCTCGCGTGTGCCGCCCTTGACGCAGCCATTGAGGAGGCTTTTAACCATGACTCAGCCCGTCAAAATCACTGTCACCGGTGCCGCCGGCAATATTGCTTATTCGCTGCTGTGGCGCATCGCTGCCGGCGATGTTTATGGCAAGGACACCCCGGTAGATCTAGCGCTGCTGGAAATCCCCGCTGCGGTGGGCAAGGCCCAGGGCGTGGCCATGGAGCTCAATGACTCCGCCCTGCCGTTGGTCAACTCGATTACGGTAACTGATGACCTAAAGGAGGCCTTTGAAAACACCTCTGCTGCCTTCCTCGTAGGCGCGCGCCCGCGCAGCAAGGGTATGGAGCGTGCGGATCTGCTGGAAGCCAATGGTGCCATCTTCACCAAGCAAGGCAAGGCCATCAATGACTATGCCGCGCGCGATGTCCGCGTGCTTGTGGTGGGCAACCCAGCAAATACCAATGCTCTCATCGCTGCGAATAATGCCCCGGATGTGGACGATTCTCAGTTCAATGCTCTGATGCGCTTGGACCACAACCGCACCTTGAGCCAGCTAGCGCTGAAAAGCGGCAAGTTCACCACCGATTTCACCAAGGTGGCAGTCTGGGGCAATCACTCCGCAAGCCAGTTCCCAGACATCACCTTTTCCAATGCCGAGGTGGATCAGGATTGGCACCGCGAAGAGATGATCCCCAAGGTAGCGAAGCGCGGTGCCGAGATTATTGAGGTGCGTGGCAGCTCCTCGGCCGCATCGGCGGCGTCGGCAGCCGTGGACCACATGCATGACTGGATTCATGGCACCGAGGATTGGCGCACCGCGGCGGTGCCCTCGGACGGTTCCTACGGCGTCGACAAGGGCCTCATCTGCGGATTCCCCACCATCTGCCGTGATGGAAAGTGGGAAATCGTGCAGGGGCTGGAGCTTAGCGAGTTCCAAAAGGAGCGCATTGCAGCGTCTGTGGCCGAGTTGCGTGAGGAGCGCGAAGCCGTAGCAGACCTGCTCTAAAACCCACTCGGTGCGCACCACATACTCGGTGCGCACCCTGCCTAGATGAGCCGGTTGACGTGCAAGGTAGAATCGGCCAGGTGACTGAGCAAAATAATGAGCAATTAGTTGGTACCAACCGCGCTGATACGCTGCCTAAGTCTTGGGAGCCGCAGGCCGTAGAAAAGGACCTCTATGAGGGCTGGGTAGAAAAGGGCTACTTCACCCCGGATGCACATTCGGAGGCCGAGCCTTATTCCATCGTGCTGCCGCCGCCGAATGTGACCGGTCAGCTGCATATGGGCCACGCTTTGGACCACACGCTGATTGATTCCATTATCCGCCGCAAGCGCATGCAGGGCTACGCCACGCTGTGGCTGCCCGGTGCCGACCACGCCGGCATTGCCACCCAGACCAAGGTCGAGGCCAAGCTCAAGGAGACCGAGGGCAAAAAGCGCTGGGACTACGAGCGCGAAGAGTTCATTGACAAGGTCTGGGAGTGGAAAGAACAGTACGGTGGCACCATCCAGAACCAGATGCGTGCCATTGGTGACTCCGTAGATTGGTCTCGCGAGCGTTTCACCTTGGACGATGGCCTCTCGCGCGCTGTGCAGACCATTTTTAAGAACCTTTATGATGAGGGCATGATTTACCAGGCTAACCGTCTGGTCAATTGGTCGCCGGTGCTGGAGACCGCCGTCTCTGATATCGAGGTTGTCTACAAGGACGTCGAGGGCGAGCTGGTTTCCATTCGCTATGGCTCGCTTAATGATGATGAACCGCACCTCATCGTGGCCACCACCCGTGTAGAGACCATGCTGGGTGACGTTGCCATTGCCGTTCACCCAGACGATGAACGCTATGCCGATCTTGTGGGCAAGGAGCTGCCACACCCATTCCGCGATGACCTCAAGCTCAAGATCATCGCTGATGATTACGTCGATATGGAGTTTGGTACCGGCGCGGTGAAAATCACCCCGGCGCACGATCCGAATGACTACGCGATGGGCACCCGCCACAACTTGGCCATGCCTACCGTCATGGATACCACCGGCCATATTGCCAATACTGGCACCCGCTTCGACGGCCTGACCCGCGAAGAAGCCCGTGTGGAAATCCGCGAGGCACTGCGTGAGCAGGGCCGTATTGTCAAGGAAATCCGTCCTTATGTCCACTCCGTGGGACACTCCGAGCGCTCTGGGGAACCCATCGAGCCGCGCCTGTCCCTGCAGTGGTTCGTAGACGTATCAAAGATGGCCAAGGACTCTGGTGCTGCTGTGCGCGAGGGAGATACCACCTTACATCCGCAGTCGCTGGAGCCGCGCTACTTTGAGTGGGTCGATGATATGCACGATTGGTGCATCTCTCGGCAGCTGTGGTGGGGTCACCGCATCCCTATTTGGTACGGGCCGGAAGGCGAAGATGGCCAGCGAGACATTGTCTGCGTCGGCCCCGATGAAGAGCCCCCAGCAGGCTACGAGCAGGATCCTGATGTGCTGGATACGTGGTTCTCCTCCGCGCTGTGGCCATTTTCCACCCTCGGCTGGCCGGAAAAGACCCCGGATCTGGAGAAGTTCTATCCCACCAACGTGCTGGTCACCGCCTATGACATTTTGTTCTTCTGGGTGGCCCGCATGATGATGTTTGGTACCTTCGCTGGCTCCCATACCCCAGAGCTTTTGGGGGAGGGCACCGATGGTCGCCCGCAGGTTCCATTTAAGGATCTTTACCTGCACGGCTTGGTTCGCGATGAGCAGGGCCGCAAGATGTCTAAGTCTTTGGGCAACGGCATTGACCCGATGGATTGGGTGCGTGACTACGGCGCAGACGCCCTGCGCTTTACCCTTGCTCGCGGTGCCAACCCGGGTGTGGACCTGCCTTTGGGCTCTGATGCTGCAGCGGCCGCCCGTAACTTCGCCACCAAGCTTTTCAACGCCACCAAGTTTGCCCTCATGAATGGTGCCGGCGTAGCTACGTTGCCCAACCGCGACGAGCTTAGCGACGCCGACCGGTGGATCCTCGACCGCGCCGAAGAGGTCCGCGCCAAGGTGGATGCATACCTGGATGATTACCAGTTCGCTAAGGCAAACGAGCTGCTCTACCACTTCACTTGGGACGAGCTGTGTGACTGGTACCTGGAGATTGCAAAGACCCAGATCCCGCGGGATGGTGTCAGTGAACAGGGCCGCAATACCCAGATTGTCCTGGGACGCGTCCTAGACGTTGTCCTGCGCCTGCTGCACCCAACCATGCCTTTCGTGACCGAGGTGCTTTGGAAGGCTTTGACCGGCGGCGAGTCTATCGTCGTGGCACCGTGGCCCACCGTTGCCGATACCAATGGTGGCGCTACCAAGGATGAGGTGGCCGCCCGTCGCATTGCAGACGCGGATAAGCTCATTACCGAGCTGCGCCGCTTCCGCTCTGACCAGGGTGTCAAGCCTTCTCAGAAGGTCCCGGGCCGCCTCGACTTTGCCGCTGCTGACTTGTCGAACCAGGAAGAGCTGGTGCGCAACCTGGCTAATACCACCGCTCCGGCCGAAGACTTCGATCCTTCCGCCTCCATTGAGGTACGCCTTTCCCAGGCCACCGTGGAGGTCACCCTAGATACCCACGGCGCTGTAGACGTGGAGGCTGAGCGCAAGCGCCTAGAGAAGGACTTGGCCAAAGCCAATAAGGAATTGGAGCAAACCGGCAAGAAGCTTGGCAATGAGAACTTCCTGTCCAAGGCGCCGGAAGAAGTGGTTAATAAAATTAAGCAGCGCCAGCAGATCGCTCGCGAAGAGGTTGAACGCATTACCAGCCGTTTGGAAGGCCTGAAGTAGTGGCGGAAAAGGACAAGGGCACAGAGGATTTTGAGATCGTCGATGCCCTCAAAGAAGGAACCGACGGCGGTCCGGTGGAAATCACCGAGTCCGGCCTGACGCTCAATCTGGGCATGGGCGGCGAGGATGAGTACAACGAGGCCGCCCCACAGGAGGTTTCCGCCGCGGAGCTACGCGCCCTCGCGGAGGTTGAAGAAGAACTCAATGAGCGGTGGCCCGAAACCAAGATTGAGCCTTCCCTCGATCGCATCGAGCTGCTTATGGATCTGCTCGGTCACCCGGAGCGTTCTTTTGATGTCATCCACATCGCTGGCACCAATGGTAAGTCCTCTACCGCACGCATGGTTGATTCGCTCCTGCGTGCCTTCCACCGCCGAGTGGGCTTGGTAACTAGCCCACACCTGCAGCGCGTTACTGAGCGCATCGGCATCGATGGCCAGCCCATTCACCCGCGCGATTATGTGCGTATTTGGCACGAGATCAAGCCGTTTGTGGAAATGGTCGATGCCCAATCGGACGTGCCTATGTCTAAGTTCGAGGTCCTTGTCGGCCTGTCCTATGCTGCGTTTGCCGACGCCCCCGTAGATGTCGCTGTCGTCGAAGTCGGACTCGGCGGACGTTGGGACGCCACCAATGTGGTCACTGCAGACGTCTCCGTCATCACCCCAGTGGGCATGGACCATACGGATTATTTGGGCGATACGATCACCGAAATCGCAGGTGAAAAAGCTGGCATTATTAAGCCGCGCGAGGATGCCGATGATCCGTTGACCCCGAATGAAAATATTGTGGTTATCGCGGAGCAGGACCCAGAAGCCATGCGCGTCATCTTGCAGCAGGCCGTCGATGTCGAGGCGGGCGTGGCCCGCTCCGGTTCCGAATTTGCGGCCCTCGAATCCCGCATTGCCGTTGGCGGCCAGCAGGTGAATATCCAAGGCCTCGGCGGCCTGTATGAGGACATTTTCCTTCCCCTCCATGGCGAGCACCAAGCCAAGAACGCTGCCGTGGCCCTTGCAGCAGTAGAGGCCTTCTTTGGTGCTTCGGCCGGCCACCCATTGGACGTTGCTACCGTGCGTAATGGCTTCGCCCAGGCCATTTCGCCCGGCCGCCTCGAGCGCGTACGTACCTCGCCCACGACGTTTATTGATGCCGCGCATAACCCCCACGGTGCCAAGGCTTTAGGCGCAGCGTTGGACCGCGATTTCGACTTCGCCCGTCTCATCGGTGTGTTGTCCATCTTTGCGGATAAGGACGCAACCGGCATTCTCACCGCGTTGGAGCCGTATCTGACTGAGGTTGTCATCACCCAAAATTCCTCGCCGCGCGCCCTCGATGCCTACGACTTGGCAGAGACCGCCCGCGATATATACGGCGAAGAGCGCGTCCACGTTGCCGAGGATCTTCCCGGCGCTTATGCCCAGGCCGTTGAACTTGCCGAAGACGCCGAGGTCCAGTCCGGCTCCGGCATCATCATCACCGGCTCGGTCGTCACCGCTGGTGATGCCCGCGCGATGTTTGGAAAGGAACCTGCATGAGCCGCGACAATCACCACCCAGGCGGAGAGCGCCAACCCCGCCCGCCCCGCAGCAGCCGTGCCCGCGGCCGCGAGGAACATATCCCTGAAAGCGAGATCGGACCCCTAGGCATGGGCCAAGCCCCAGTCAAGGACCCACTTAAAAGCTTCAACGGGATGGTCATTGCCAGCTCCCTGACCATGGAGGCGCTCGCCCTATCCTTCGCACTGCCGATGCTGTACAAGCTGTATGACGGCACCCTGTGGACGCCTTTTAACTATTGCTTTGTCCTTGCCGCCATTGTCTTTCACCTAGTGATGATCGCGTTCATGAATAAGAAGTGGGCGCTAACCGTCATCGTGTGGGTGCAGCTGCTGTGCGTCATCTTGGGCTTTATGGTCCACTGGGCCGTAGCCGCCATCTTCATCATCTTCGGCTTGGAGTGGCTCCTGGCCGTTTACCTGCGCAGTAACCTCATCGCCCGCATGAAGCGTGGCTACCTCACCACGCAGCACCTCAACGAGAAATAGCACGGTAGCCTTGACGGCCTTCGGCGAGTGGCCAAGACGCGATAGACTGGCGGCCATGCGCACTCTCTATCTCGTCCTTGCCGCACTCGCTTGTGTTGCCGCGGTGGTAGCCCGTGCCGCTACGGGAACGCCGTGGCTGCCGCTAGTCGCCCTCATTATTGGCGGCGTTTTTCTGGTTTTGGCCCTGCGGAGCAACTTCGAACCGGCCAAAGAAGCCACCTTCGAGGATTTGGATAAGGAACAGCGAGCGGAGCTGCAACGCCTGTTGGCTAATGGACAGTTTGGCGCCGCAGTAGGCCAGGTACGCCTGTGGTTCAGGGGGACTTCGCAGGGGCGCGCCGAAGAGATAGTTAAACAACTCGCATAGCCCTGGACCCCACACTTTTACCCCAAAGGAATACCCCAGCGCGCGACGCATGCGTGCGGTTTCGGTACAGTGTGGGGCATGACTGAACGTACACTGATTCTCATCAAGCCGGACGGCGTAAAGAACGGCCACGTAGGCGAAATCATCTCCCGCATCGAGCGCAAGGGCCTGAAGCTGGCCGAGCTCGATTTGCGCGTTGCTGACCGCGAGACCGCGGAGAAGCACTACGAGGAGCACAAGGATAAGCCATTCTTCGGTGACCTCGTCGAGTTCATCACCTCCGCACCGCTTATCGCTGGTGTTGTCGAGGGCGAGCGTGCCATCGAGGCATGGCGTCAGCTGGCCGGTGGCACCGACCCAGTTTCCAAGGCCACCCCGGGCACCATCCGCGGCGACTTCGCTCTGACCGTTGGCGAGAACATCGTGCACGGCTCTGACTCCCCAGAGTCCGCAGAGCGCGAAATCGCTATCTGGTTCCCGAACCTTTAAAGCCTTTATAGCGTTTCGTACGCACTTAAGCCCGAGCCACCGGCTCGGGCTTTATTCATAGCGTCACCTGGTCCCTCGTTATATGGGCAGCGAGCAGGAGCACAACACGCCTACACTGGTGCGGCTAAGAACTATTTTCAACAAGACGTAGGGAGGCGCATATGCGCGGCTACGCGGTCGTAGACATTGAGACCACCGGATTTTCCTATAAGCACGGGCACCGCATCGTTGAAATTGGCGTCGTGGAGCTATCGCCGGAAGGAGCAGTGCAGGATTCCTGGGAAACGCTCATTAACCCGCAACGCCATATCGCGGCCACGGAAATTCATGGCATTTCCGCCTCTGATGTTCTAGGCGCGCCCACCTTTGCGCAAGTAGCGGACAAGCTGGCTAATTCTCTCGAAGACCGCATATTCGTTGCTCACAATGCGGGATTCGATCGGACCTTTATTCAGTCCGAGCTGCTGGCTTGTCGCGCCTGTTCTGAAGAGGCGTTGCCGGCGATCGATACGGCCGTATTGGCACGCAGGTATCTTGGTCTTCCCAAGGTGAAGCTGGGGGATTGCTGCGCCCATCTGGGAATTCATAATGAGTTGGCACACTCCGCATTGGCGGATGCGATGGCCACGGCGCAACTATTCCAGCATTTCCTGGCCAATACCCCGGCAGCCCAAGAGAACTATATGAGTGAGCGCTTGGCTGAGCAACAGCTGTATCGCAGCCTGGCACCCCACCCGGGTTGGGTGGAGCCGGCACTTCTCAGCCGCGCAGCTGCGGAATCCGCCAAGCAAGCGGCACAGTACGGCGGCTGGTTCGCCGGGCTCGTCGCACAACGTGAGACGCCATCGAATACGGCTGCGGAAGACTATTTCAAGCTTCTCGATGCCGCCTTGCTCGACCGCCGCCTCTCTGCCACCGAGCAAACCCAATTGCTGGTCTTTGCTCAAGCACATGGGCTCGATGAACATGGTCTGCGCGAGCTGCATGAAGCCTATATCACGCTGCTGATTGAAGAAGCCTGGGCTGATGGTGTTGTCACGGCTGAGGAACGCGACATCCTGGCTTCTGTCGGCCGCGCCTTGGGGATCCCGGCTTCTGATATCGAGGCTGCCGTAGACCCCGACACCGCTCCACAGGCAGAAGGTCGGCATGGTACCCCTAGTGAAGAGGCGCCGCAAGGTTCTGAAAAGGCCGGCAGTATTGGCGGACTCGCCAGCATGGGCGGCATTGTGGTGAGCGCTGGCGAGCGAGTAACCATTACCGGAGCTAAGGCCTACTCGACTGCGGAATGGGAAGAGTATTTTGCCGCGCACGGCGTGGAGATTGGCGGCCTAGCCAAAAAGACCAAGGTGCTCATCGCCGGTGACCCGGACTCGCAATCGGGCAAAGCCAAGAAAGCGAAGCAGTATGGCATTCCCATCGTTGCGGAAGACGTCGCCCGTGAGGTCATTCACTTCGCAGACTAGGACTGGAGCTCTCCTAATCGAAGGAGAGTAATTGGCGCAGCGTGCTGAAGGCTTCCTTTTGCACTCGATGGGTAACGGTACGGCCCGATTGCTGCTTGATTAAAAGGCCGGATTCCCTCAACTTGCCGAGGTGATGAGATACCGTCGGTTGGCTAAGCCCGGAGAGCTCGGTCAACTGCGTAACACTCATCGGGCCGCAGCCCTCATCACACAATATGGACAGCAGGCGAAGCCGGGCTGGGTCAGCAAGTACTTTAAATTGCTGGGAAAAGCGCAAGGAATCGCTCTGGCTGAGCGGGCCACTGCTCAGGGAGCAGCACTGCCCGTCGGGGGTGTTATCAGCATTGCTAGGGGAGGAGTCCATGCACACAGTATAAGGAGGCTGCTTCCTACTCCGTTATATTGACGAGTATCAATATGGGTGATTAAAGTACTGCCTTGAAATGTGAATTCCTCGTCGCGCAAGGAGAGCTATGGCCATTCCGCAACGCCCAAAATTGTCATTTCTCGATAGATTCCTGCCCGTCTGGATCATCATGGCCATGGCCGTGGGGCTATTGATCGGACACTTCCTGCCAGGTATTGGAGAAGCACTATCTGCCCTAGAGGTAGGCGGTATTTCTCTTCCGATTGCACTGGGTCTGCTAGTCATGATGTATCCGCCCCTGGCTAAGGTCCGCTACGAAAAGACCCGAGACATTGCTGCCGACGGCCGATTGATGGTGGTATCGATTGTGTTGAACTGGCTGGTGGGGCCTGCATTGATGTTCACCCTGGCGTGGATATTTCTTGCCGACCAGCCCGAGCTGCGAACCGGCCTGATTATTGTTGGGTTAGCCCGCTGTATCGCAATGGTCCTAGTGTGGTCCGATCTCTCCTGCGCCGACCGCGAGGCCACCGCTGTTCTCGTGGCTATTAATTCCGTTTTCCAAGTAGCTATGTTTGGCGTTATGGGCTGGTTTTACCTGCAGGTTCTTCCTGGTTGGCTAGGCCTGGATACCACCTCTGCTGATTTTTCTTTCTGGTCCATCGTCACGGCGGTTCTCGTATTTTTGGGAGTGCCACTGCTGCTTGGTGTCCTCTCACGGGTCTGGGGTGAGAAAGCCAAAGGCCGCGAATGGTTTGAAAACCGCTTCCTTCCGGCAGTATCTCCCTTGGCGATGATCGGCTTGCTATATACCATTGTGTTGCTATTCTCCCTCCAGGGAGAACAGTTGGTAGCGCAGCCCACGGCGGTGATCAAGGTTGCGATTCCGTTGGTCATTTACTTCGTTGGAATGTTTTTCCTAGCTTTGGGTGTGGCAAAGGTCGTGGGAATGAACTACGCGCAATCCGCTTCCGTTGCGTTTACCGCAGCTGGTAATAATTTCGAACTAGCCATCGCGGTTTCCATTGGCACTTTTGGAGCGGCGTCTGCACAGGCGCTCGCCGGCACCATCGGACCTCTCATTGAGATTCCCGTGCTCGTGGGACTCGTGTACGTCATGCTCTGGATAGGGCCGAAGCTATTTCCAGGAGACGAAAGCTTGCCGCGTTAACGCTTGCCCAATTGGTAGAGGCAACGAACCCCGGTCGGTGTGACGGTGTTTTTCCAGTCCTTGGGCGCAGAGCGCAGGGCGATGCGGTCAAGTTTCACTAGGCCCGCCTGTGCCAATTCATCAAGGTTCTCGCATACTAGGTCGAGATCGACCTGCATGAATGTGGACAGGGCCTTAGCGGAGACCGTATTTCCCTGCACCGCGCCGGCGGCTATGAGGGCGGTGAGGGTGTCCACGTGGGCGTCGGCAAGCTCTAGGCGAGCCTCGGTTACTCCTTCGAGCGGATCTTTTTCCAGGATCTTATTGATGCGCCGCCGGCCAATCCGAAAGGATTGAGAAAACACTGCCCACAGCCCCAAAGGCAAGCCGCACGCCCACCACGCCCCTGACAGGACACCGGCAATGGGCGGGGCAAGTTCTACCTCCGGCACTAGCCCGGCTGCACTTAGTGGAGCCATGGCCAGCGGCGCGGCGATGGGGATAAGCGGGGCGATATAGGCAATGGTGGGATAGTCGCCCTCGCGATACTCCTCCCGCGCGGCGTTGATGCCGCGTGGGTAGTTGCGGATGAGGTGCACTAACCCCAGCACCGCACAGATGGCAAAAATACCGGCTCCTACCAGCATATAATCCACGCCGGTGTTGGCGAATCCAATGGCAAAGCCGGCCGGTACGCCGAAGTAAAGCGCCGAGCGTACAGGGATTTCATTGCGCTGCCGATACTGCGCCAGCTCGCGGGCGGGGATTCGTGCTAGTTCTGCCACCCTGTCAACATAACACCGCCTGCCAGCCTGGCTGCGTTTCTGTGACACAATGGTAATTAGCGCGTACGAGACGCGTAATAACTTAATACCCACAAACTTTTATAGCGCGCAGAATGCCTCGCGCGGCGGCGGTACAGTCCATGGCTGTGCCTGCGCCCGAGGTAGCGCCTGAAACAGACGATGTACAGGAGTAAGCCCGAACATGGTGGCACAGAACTCTCAAGAAACAACTGAAAACCTCAAGGCGGCGGCGTCTTTGGCCCAGAACTTGGATCGTGGCCAGCTCAAAGACAAGGTCCGCGTTTATGCCCTTGCCAAGCAGCTGGGGCTTGCTTCGCGCGATCTGGTGGCGCAGCTGAAAGAGATGGGGCTAAAAAAGAGCGCGCAAAGCTCCCTTACCCGTGAGGAAGCAGGCCAGGTGCTCGATGCTGTGGCTCAAGCCGCGGCGCTTGGCGATGCCCCCTCTGGCGATACCAGCGAAGCCTCCACCGCCGCACCGGACACGGAGTCCGCAGACAATGCTGCTGTACCGCAGGAAGATAATTCAGGCAAGCAACCCGAGAAGAAGCCGGCGAAGAAGCGCGCCAAGCGCGCACGCAAGGCCACTCGCAAATCCGCAGCCCCAGTGTCCGAAGACTCGGCCGAGACCGACGCAGCGGGGGTGCAGCCCGCGGAAGACGAAGAACGCTTGCGCCACCGCGTGCGCAAGAACGTGGATAATGAGATCTCCCAAATCGAAGACAAGGTAGAAGAGTCACTCGCCAAGGCCGCAGCCGATACCGACTCAGCTGCCGAAGACGCCGCAGCGGCGGAATCCGCGGATGAGGTGGAAGAAGCGCCGGCGAGTGCACTCGATAACGGCACAGTTGATGCGGCGAAGCTGCACGAAGCGCTTGCGGAGGCCGGCGAGGATTTCGAGGATGACTACTACGCCCCGCACATTGTCCCGCGCGCTGAATCTGAGGAAGAATCCGGGCACTATGACTTTGCGCCGATCTTCATGGCCCCACAGCAAGATGATGCAGCGGCCTTCGCACTAGTTGCAGACGCTGCGGAGGAAGATTTCTCCGGCGATGACTCCGAAAGCGACGATGCTGCCGAGGAAGTGAGTGAGCAGCCGGACTCCGGCCGTAGTTCTGGTAAATCCGAGGCTCGCCGTCGAGGTCGCCGCGGCGCCTCCCGCGGACGCGGCGCTAGCTCGAACCGTGAGGATCAGGCTACCGAGCCCGAATACATTGACGAGCCGAAGGCCATCCGTGGCTCCACGCGCATCGAGGCCCAAAAGCGCCGCCGCGCGGAACTGCGCGCAAAGGGCCGCACCCGCCAGCACATTGTTTCCCAGGCAGAGTTTCTTGCCCGCCGCGAAGCCGTGGAGCGCACCATGGTGGTGCGCGATAAGGAGCGCGAGGATGGTGCCGGAATCATCACGCAGGTGGGCGTGCTAGAAGATGACCTGCTGGTCGAGCACTTCGTTACCACCGAGTCCCAGGCTTCGCTGATTGGCAATATTTACCTAGGACGCGTCCAAAACGTCCTGCCGTCGATGGAGGCGGCCTTCGTAGATATCGGACAGGGCCGAAATGGCGTGCTCTACGCCGGTGAAATCGATTGGCGCAAGACCAAGCTGCATGGGCGCGCCCGCAAGGTAGAAAATGCTCTGAAGTCCGGCGATCAGGTATTGGTTCAGGTGGCCAAGGACCCAATTGGTCACAAGGGCGCGCGCCTGACCACCCAGATTTCCCTTGCCGGCCGCTACCTGGTCTATGTGCCAGGCGGCCGCAGCGCGGGCATTTCCCGCAAGTTGCCCGCCCCAGAGCGCAAGCGCTTGAAGGATATCCTGGGCCGCGTGGTGCCGGGCGATGGGGGAGCGATTATCCGCACCGCTGCCGAAAATGTCTCGGAAGAGGCGATCGCTACCGACGTCAACCGCCTGCACAGCCGGTGGGAGGACATCATCGCCCACGCCAAGAAGGAAAAGTCTTCCAAGGGCGCTAAGCCGGTGACCATGTACGAAGAGCCGAACATGCTCATCAAAGTGGTGCGCGATCTCTTCAACGAGGACTTCACCGAGCTCGTCGTCGATGGCAAGCGTTCGTTCAATACCGTCCGCGCCTACGTCGATTCCATGGCGCCTGACCTTGCGGATCGCGTGGTGCGCTTCCGCGCTAAGGACCACGGCGGGCAGGATGCCTTCGAGGCCCACCGCATTGACGAGCAGCTGCATAAGGCCCTCTCGCGCAAGGTATGGCTGCCATCCGGCGGCACGCTGGTGATTGACCGCACCGAAGCCATGACCGTCATCGACGTAAATACCGGCAAGTTCACCGGTTCTGGCGGCAACCTAGAAGAAACGGTAACCCGCAATAACCTCGAAGCGGCCGAAGAAATCGTGCGCCAGATGCGCCTGCGCGATTTGGGCGGCATGATCGTGGTGGACTTTATCGATATGGTCCTGCCAGAAAACCAGGACTTGGTCCTGCGCCGCTTGAAGGAGGCCTTAGGCCGCGACCGCACCCGCCACCAGGTTTCTGAGGTTACCTCTCTGGGCTTGGTGCAAATGACCCGTAAGCGCCTTGGCACCGGGCTGGTGGAGACCTTCTCTACCGAGTGCGAGTGCTGCCATGGCCGCGGGATCATCATTCACCAGTACCCAGTGGACGAGGCTGAGGACGATTCGCGCGCGAAGCACTCTGGGCGCAAGTCCAAGTCGCACAAAAAGCAGACTCATGATCCGCAGCAGCACCCGGCTGCGGTGGCGATGCATAAGCACGAGCTTGATGACGCCCCTGAAAGCGATTCCAAGCCCAAGCGCTTTAAGAAAACGCAGGCGCCGGTCTACGGCACCGAGAGCGAAGACGCCGCACGGGAATCCGCAAAGACGTCGCTGGAGGATCTCGTAGCTAACGTCGTTGTGGATGAGCGCGGTGCGGACGAGCCGCACGCTGATCAGAACACGCACAGCGGAGACCGAGACAGCGCTAAGGAGCGCGGACGCGGCCGTGGGCGCCGACGGGCTCGCAAGCACACCCAGACTGAAGTATCCGATATCGAGGCCATCGCATACGCTGCGGCGGATAATGCTGCGGAAAGCGACGAGGTACAGGAATTTAATTCCTACGTCCCCGATGCGGATACGGACGCGGACTCGGGTGCCATCGCTAAGGCCCACCCAGATGCTGGGGCGGGCCCCAAACGTGGCAAGAAGCCGCGCCGGGCGACGCGCCGCGCTAAGGCCACACGCGCTGGCGCAGGCAGCGAGCAGAAAGCCCCGGAGTCTGCAGCAGGCAAGACCTATGAGGAAGCCGTAGCTGAGTTTGAAGCTTCCCCGCGCCGCAAGCGCCGCACACGCGGCAATTCGCGTTCTGATAGGCGTCCACAGCCGCAGGAATTCGCAGTTGCCGGTGAACAGGAGTCTGCCGTACCCAAGGCCGATCACGCGGTACCCGCATCCGATGGCGGTAACGCAAGCGAGGCCGCAGCACAACAGGGGCAGAAGGACTCGCGCGGGGAGCGAAAGGGCCGCCGGCGTGGTCGCCGTCGCACGGTGCGCACTCAACAAGCCCAAAGCCGTGTTTCCTCGCGCCTGCCACACGAGGTAAAGGAGAAGACGCAGGAGCACGAGCAGGCGGGCGGCTCGGCCGAGCAGCGTCATGAAAAGGCCGTTGGCACCACACGTGCGGGGCGCACCGGTGGCAAGGGCCGCGGGCGTCGCCGTGCCGTGCGTCAGGCTTCCCCTAAGAAAGCCGTAGCAGAGAACCCGAAGGCAACGAAGGCCGAGTCGGGCCGTTCTACGCGACAGGAAGGCTCGCCGGAGCGCACCGGTTCTGGGAACCGGGCGGGCTCGAGCGATTCCAAGGTCTTGCGCCGTGGCAAGAAGAGGGCGGTGCGCAAGAAGAGGACGTCGGCAAGAGCGAGGGCCCCAAAAGCACAGGGTAACGACGAGCAGAAGCAGCCTGCGGCGAGCGGAGTCCACCCAGAAAAAGCCTCAGCTAAATCTGGGCGCGGGCGGCGCCGCGTAGCACGGCGAAGCAAGTCTTAGGGCTACGCCACGCGGGCACGAAAAGCGTGGTTTGTATTTTGTGCCCGCTACGGGGTAGTCTTTGACAGTCGCTGTTTAGTACTCACAGCGCTGGATCAGTCCGACACTCACTCAGTGAGTTGTACGGGCATGTTCGCGCGGGAACTAAACGCAATATGTAAGTGTCCATTCGGAACGCGGCCTCCCCGGTTGCTTCCGAGCGAGTTTAGATAAGGGGTAACCCTCTATGTACGCGATCGTCAAGACCGGCGGCAAGCAGTACAAGGTTGCTGAAGGTGACCTCGTCAAGGTCGAGAAGATCGAGGGTGAGCCAGGCTCTGCCGTAGCTCTCACCCCGGTTCTGCTCGTCGATGGCGCCGATGTTAAGTCCAAGGCTTCCGACTTGGAGAAGGTTTCTGTTTCCGCAGAAATCGTTGAGCAGGGTAAGGGCCCGAAGGTCGATATCCTGAAGTACAAGAACAAGACTGGTTACAAGAAGCGTCAGGGCCACCGTCAGCCTGTGACCACCTTGAAGATCACCGGTATCAAGTAAGCCTTAACCGGCTGTAATTATCCCTGAAGGAGGGAAAACCACATGGCACACAAGAAGGGTGCTTCCAGCTCCAGCAACGGTCGCGATTCCGAGTCTAAGCGTCTCGGCGTCAAGCGCTTCGGTGGTCAGCAGGTTAATGCCGGCGAGATCATCGTGCGTCAGCGCGGTACCAAGTTCCACCCAGGTGAGAACGTAGGCCGCGGCGGCGACGATACCCTGTTTGCGCTTGCAGCTGGCTCCGTTGAGTTCGGTATCAAGCGTGGCCGTCGTATGGTCAACATCGTCCCGGCTGAAGAGGTTGCTGCAGAAGCGACTGCCTAACTTCAGGCCGATTAGGCTAATCCTCGAGTCCGTCCCACACCAGTGTGAAGGGCTTGGGGATTTTCTGTTGTAAAAGGGCTCTCGGATTCTGCTTCTCGGGGAACACCTGTTGTCGGTGGGGTTATTGTATGGAGTCGAATTGGGTCCAGTTTCTCCTATTATGTCGCCGTTTGCAGCGTTGATCAGGTTGGTGGTTCATTCTGAGTGGCTGCTGGTGTGGATGGTTTAGCAAAGTCTGTGGCTTATCGGCCTGCTGGTGAGTTGGACTTGCCGCGCAATCATCGCAGGCGTACTAGCTGTGTGACAGTCAGGCGATAGCCTGATTGCGGCTTGAAGGTGTGACACCGATTCATTTTGCGAGTCCGCTTTCTATAAGCTCTAGTCCGGTTTATGGGACTGGTAATGAGCTTGGGTTGTGGAAGCGCAATCCGCATGCTCGCGAAGATGCGCAACTACTCGCCGGTGTGGTTATATGCAGCTGCGTGAATGTGTAGGTCTCAAAGATGTAGCTTTAGATTGTGGAATTCATCCGCGTGATGTTGCTGATATGGACCAGGCGTTATTAAAATTTCCACTGGGCATGTGCTTTTGTCCCGGCTGGCCCGGATTTGGCGCTGTATAACAAGCTTATGTAGGTAATCCCGTATGTCGTTGGCCGCCAAGCAGTCCTTGGCCCGGCTATTCCACAAGAGCGTATTGATAGGCGTATTTCTTCGCGTTACCTGTCGGTAGAAGGCGTGAGCTCATCTTTGATCTTGACCGGCAGGGTAAAAGCGTGTGTGAGACAGCTCGGCGTTTTCAGTACTCTGCTAGCACTATCAGCAAGAAGCTTTAGCGTAACCGGGACGAGTTTGGGGTGTATCTTCCCACATATGCGCACCGTAAATCGGCGTCGAGTACGTTTACGCCGGAAGCGCAGGATTGATGCCAATCCACGTTTGCGTGAGACGGTCTGGGCGATGGTGAAAGATAGGTACTCGCCGCAGCAGATGTGCGGGTGGTTGCGTAGTTGCTATCCCGGTGATGAGGCTACGTACGTGTGTCCTGAAAGGATCTATCAACCTTTGTTTTCCCAGGCTAAATACGAGTCGAAAAAGAAGTCGCTGCTGCACTACGTCGAGATCACGCGCAACGTCGACCTCGTGGCACGCGAAGCGCGCCCGCAAGCGGTATGTCGATCCTACGGTCATGATTTCCGACTGGGCGGTACCAGGTCTTTGTGTAGCTGATCTCATCCTAGGTGTTGATAACCAGTCTGCAAATGGGCGCTCAAGTAGAGCGAACCATACGCTATGTAGTGCCTCCGAAGTAAACAAAGGGTTTACTAAAACAATTGCTATCTTGAGTTCAGAAGATTATTGCACCACCTTGTTGTAGGACAGCGTTGTTGTAGCTGGGGTAGCTCGTTCCCTTTGACGTCTGAGTCAGATGGTAGCGGTCTGAAGGAGGTTAGCAAGAGAGACTTGCGGTATATGTGGCCGCTAGATCTCGTAACATACTCTTATATTTCTGTGTAGGCTGTTGGCATATAAGTAGGATCTTAACGGGGAGCGATGCTCATGACGTGCAGTGCATGGTAGGTATGGAGCAGCTGCCGTGTAGGTGGCGCCAATGCAGACTTGGTGAAGGATGTGGTCTACACCTGACGGGTTGTAGGCCAGCAGATGGAATCAAATAAAAATATCCCTACGTATAGTGTGTCGCAAGGGAAACCCTTGTTGTCTTAAGGGATCTCCACTGATTTCTGTAGAGAGCGGTCGCTCAGTTGGGGATTTGCGGCACGTCAGAAAGGATAAAAAGCTGATTTGCCAACGTGTAAAAGGCCCGCAGGAACATAATCGGAAGAGAAGCTATTAAGAAGAGCCAACTGTTCAGTGGAATAAAGCGTACAGATTAACCCCCTATAAGGGGGGGTATTAGGGGTGCCTGGGCGCTAGGTAAAAATAAAGACTTTTAAATTAGAACGCGGATAGTTAACCTACGCGTTTATCTCTTTTAACCTATCCTTCAATTTAATTGAAAGGCGGGCTACATAATCGCTGTTGAATTCCCAAAAGATGAGTATAGGCTTAACTGAGGCTGGGTTAGCATTATGATTTCCTAGTTGAAAGGGGGTGCAATTAGTTTGTGGAGCAGAATTTCTGTTGCGGAATTGTCACCTTATGGCAGAATACCTTTAGTGGGACGTGAGAGCGGTCCTGCAATCGAACCCTATCTGGGCTGAAAGTTCTCCAGAGGATACCGAGGAGTATGAGTATGAACTTTGACCTGTCGACCATCCAGGATTACCTATCCACCATCCAGCTTCACTTGGACAACTTCGTCAACACCCAAGAAGGTTGGTACAAGATTCTGTCCGGCGTGACCGAGATCTTCTCTGGCAAGAATCTTGAAAATGCTGTTGATGTGATCAACCCGCTGTCCGAGTCCGAATAAAATAATTCAAGTATCCTAATTCCTGAAGGAGTCAAAATGTCCGAGCTATCCAGCGTTGTGTCCGAGCTATCCAGCGTTTCCAATACAGTCGTAGAGGTTGTTAAGGCTATTGTTGAGCCGTTTGTAAATATTGCTGACGGCGCTTCCCAGCTCATTGGTATGTTCGTTTAAGAACCTGCCAAAGTAGACCGCAGGTGTCAAAAGGATACTTGGTCTACTGCGTATTTACCCCATTTGCCTGACTAGCAATGTTGCTTAGGGCAAGTGGGGTAAATTTTTCGGTACTGAAGTGGCCCGAGTTTTGTTCCTGGCTTTTGCCTTGGGGTTTTATTATTTCCTGTGGTGGGTTCTGGTTTGGATAATTCGGTTTCCGTCTCGGCTGGGTCTGGGTGTCTTAAATTTTTCGTGGAGCTTGGTTTTGTTCCATCACGACACCATTTGGGTTTTGGAGGTTCCGCATCGGCAGCATTATCACATACTGTGAGTATGGATGAGTTCATGGTTGTAGGAACCATTAAAATTTTTCGGCTAGAGCATTGTCGTAAGAGTTCCCGACAGTTCCGGTGGAAGGAGTGATTCCTTGCCGGGGAAGCTGTTTGTTGTAGACAACGTAGTCTTACAGCAAGCCGGGGTAGGAATGGTGCACCGAACCTGTTTTTCTTTGGCGGATAAGATCACTGGGTTGAAAGCATGCAGCGGCAATGCTTCGGTGCGCATGGATTTTGATTACGACGATCCGGCAATGTGTTGAGTAAACGTATAAGTGACAATCGCGGTGTACACAAAGCCTTTCTTTGTGCGCGCGGTTGTTATGTCGGTCATCCACAGTTTGTAGGGGCATTGGAGTTTAAACTCATGGTTGGCTAGGTTTGGCGCAAATTTGGCGCGTTGGGCTTGCGCGTTGTTATAGGTGAGCGTCCTTTGCCTTGCCAGAATTGTCGGCCAAGCGCATCAGCCGGGAGGTTTGTTCACGCTCGAGTATGCCCCGCTGGTCTAAAGCTCGGCGGAAACACCGATTTCCTTAGCCACATAAGATACCGGGCGCTCTTACTCGAATACTAGGTTCGTGGCTTTGCGCCGATATTCCGGCGTGTACTTCTTGCGCTGTTAGCTCACAATGATCATTTTCTCCTACGGGCACAAAATCCGTACGAATAGGGTCCACTAAACGAGTGGTAATCTCATAGGGATATCAATGTGGCTGGGCTGTAGTTACTGTCCGCTGTCTTTGTACGGCTCGTTGCGGTAATTGTCGGTTTCGGCGGCAGTTTTAGTCTCTGGTCATTGCGGTTTGTAACGTGCGTCGAACTAGGTTATTGGCAGCCGTGGTTGCTGTTTTAGGTGTCAATGTGTTTCGCAATTTTTGGGTTGGCAAGAAGTTTCTTATCAATTGCATGAGTCGTGGTCTTATAAGCTTAGATCTGGTCGTGTCGCAGTAGTCATTCTGGTCTAACTCTTCATGCAGGTTGGGAATCTGCCTACAAACCATCAGACACTCTCTATTGTCCACATGTCTCTTTGCTCAAAAGAATTTGCGGCCTTTTGCAAAATATCTTGTTGTTCGTGCAACTCTATGATTTTCTACCTGGCGGATTCGCTCGAAATTGGCCCTCACCCATAGGCAATATCGCGCAAAGCTCTAGTGCCGGAACGTTTGCTGGTGCCGTGTTAGTGGGCCTGAAAATAAAGGCGGGAACGTTTTCAACAAACCTCGCTGAAGCTGAAGGAAGCAGGCGACTTCAATGCACTCTGAGCGGACCATAGCACCACGTTTGAGTTGTTCGGAGTATTTAGGCATGGTGGTACAGTTCATTTCTTCTCCACCAAGCGGGGTACTAGGTGTCTACCTAGCAAAATCCAAGTCCTCCTAATAAGAATATTCAATATTCACATTATGTTAAACGGTTGGAGTCCAGCCCAAGATACGCATTACACTGAGTAGGACAACTATTCAATGCACGGAGGATTTGACCATGGCACGTTTTATTGACCGCGTTGTCCTGCACCTGCAAGCAGGTGACGGTGGACACGGCTGTGTGTCTGTCCACCGCGAGAAGTTTAAGCCATTGGGTGGCCCGGATGGCGGCAATGGTGGCCACGGCGGTGACATCATCCTCGAGGTCTCTGAACAAATCCATACGCTTATGGATTTCCATTACCGCCCGCATATTAAGGCGCAACGCGGCGGCAATGGAGCCGGCGATATGCGCAATGGTGCTCGCGGCGAGGACCTGATTTTGGAGGTCCCGGCGGGCACGGTGGTCCGCACTGAAAAGGGCGAAACCTTGGCGGACCTTACCGTTCCGGGAACGCGGTTTGTGGCCGCAGAAGGCGGCTTCGGCGGACTAGGCAATGCGGCATTGGCCTCAAAGAACCGCAAGGCACCGGGTTTTGCTCTCCAGGGTGAGCCGGGCCAAGCCCATGATCTTATCCTCGAGCTGAAGTCCATGGCGGATGTAGGGCTGGTGGGCTTTCCATCGGCTGGTAAGTCCTCGCTTATCTCGGTTTTGTCGGCCGCGAAGCCCAAGATCGGTGATTACCCCTTTACTACGCTGCAGCCGAACCTGGGCGTGGTGGATATGGGAGATAGCTCCTTTACTATCGCGGACGTGCCGGGGCTTATCCCAGGCGCGGCCGATGGCAAAGGCCTAGGCCTGGATTTCTTGCGCCACATTGAACGCACGGCGGTGCTTGCCCATGTGGTCGATACTGCCACCATTGAGCCCGGCCGTGATCCCGTTTCCGATATTGAGGCGATGGAAAGTGAGCTGGCAAAATACCAAGGGGCTTTGCAGGAAGATACTGGTTTAGGGGATCTGCGTGAGCGCCCCCGCGTCATCATCTTGAATAAAGCAGATGTGCCTGAGGCCGAAGAGCTGGCGGAATTTGTCAAGGATGATCTGGAAGAGAAGTTTGGCTGGCCTGTCTTTATTATTTCGGCCGTCGCTCGCAAGGGCCTGGATCCGCTGAAGTTCCGGCTCATGGATATGGTGACCGAGCATCGCAAGGCCCAGCCATTGCCAAAGAAGGATAAGAACCACACCGTTATCCATCCCAAGGCCCAGGGCCATAAGAAGCATACCGGTGTATTTGCTGATTTCACCGTGAAGGCCGATCCTGAGGTCGAGGGTGGCTTCATTGTTGAGGGCAAGAAGATTGATCGCTGGATTACCCAAACTGATTTTGAAAATGATGAGGCAGTGGGCTTCTTGGCGGACCGCTTGGCCAAGGCCGGCGTGGAGGAAGAGCTGCGCGAGCAGGGCGCTGTGGAAGGCTGTCCGGTGACGATCGGCGGCATTACCTTCGAGTGGGAGCCGATGACTGGCGGTGATCCGACGATGGCCAGCCGCGGCGAGGACGCCCGTTTGAAGGGCACTAGCCGCGTTTCCGCCGCCGAGCGCAAGCGTGCCTCTCAGGCACGCCGTGGTCTTATCGATGAATACGATTACGGCACCGACGAAGAGGTCACTCGCGAGGGTGCTAATCGGGATAGGTGGCAAGGCTAGCTCGGTAGGCCCCCTCTTCTTGGGGTGTATAAGAGGGGGCGCTTTGTAGACTCGGTTGGCATGTCTTCTGATCAACAGAAAGAGCCCATCCTTCCACTTCCGGTAGAGCCTTTTGACGGGCCTACCGCCGATACTCCCTTTCCAGAACCGCTCGATGAGAACCCGGTAGCGTCCGGTTTTGAATCTGAACTTCGCCACGAGATCGCGCACGCCAAGCGCGTCGTGGTCAAGATTGGTTCCTCTTCTCTCACGGATGAGAATTTCCGTGTTTCACAGGAAAAGATTGATCACATCGTCGATGCCGTTCATGCGCGCATGGGCCGCTCCGATGTCATTATCGTTTCTTCTGGTGCGGTCGCCGCCGGCATGGGGCCGCTCGGGCTGCACCAGCGTCCCACCGATCTGGCTACCAAGCAGGCCTCCGCTTCTGTAGGCCAGGTGCACTTGGCCTATGTGTGGGGCCAGTCCTTTGCTCGCTATCAGCGCACCATCGGCCAGGTTTTGTTGACTGCGTCAGATACTGGTCACCGCGATCGCGCCCGCAACGCGCAGCGCACCATTGATCGCCTGCGCCAGCTGCGTACCATTCCTATCGTCAACGAGAATGATGCCGTGGCTACCTCGGAGATGCACTTTGGCGATAACGATCGCCTCTCCGCGCTGGTGGCCAACCTGGTGGGTGCTGATGCGCTCTTCCTCTTCTCCGATGTAGATGGCCTGTATGACAAGAACCCGGCCGAGCCGGACGCTAAGTTCATCGATGAAGTGCGCACCGGCAAGGACTTGAAGGGCGTTGTAGCTGGCGATGGCGGCAAGGTGGGCACCGGTGGTATGGCCACCAAGGTCTCTGCAGCCCGCCTGGCAACCCGCGGCGGCATTCCGGTGCTGTTGACCTCCACGGATAATATTGGCCCCGCACTTGCCGACGCCTCTGTGGGCACCGTCTTCCACACCCGCGAGGAACGCCAGCTTTCCGCCTGGAAGTTCTGGGCACTTTACTGCGCAGATACCGGCGGAGCCGTCCGCCTCGATGAAGGCGCTAAACAAGCCGTGACCGAGGGCGGTAATTCACTGCTGGCCGTGGGCATTACCGATGTGCAAGGCGAGTTCACCAAGGGCGAAATCATCGATATCCTCGGTCCGAATGGCGAGGTCATCGGACGTGGCGAAGTCCGTTTCGACTCCGAGGAACTGCACGGTATTAAGGGAAAGAAGATGGAAGAACTTCCTGAGGAGCAGCGCCGCTCAGTTGTTCACGCCGATTACCTCTCCAACTTCGCCTCCCGTATTTAAACCCAAGTCCCTGATTCCCCGTATGGTTGGGGCATGAAATATTTCATGGGTCCGGACGCCTGGCAGCCGATGGTAGAAGATATCGAGGCTGCCGGGCACGAACGCGTAAATAGCCTTGAAGATGCCGAGGTCTACATCAACAATGCGCCCAACCCGCGCCGCATCCCCGAGATGCCGGAGAACATCGGTTGGGTGCAGCATTGTTTTACCGGCGTAAATCAGCTCATTGATGCCGGGGTCATCACCCCAGACGGCGTGCCATGGTGCAACTCCGCCGGCGCTTTTGCCCAGCCGGTAGCCGAATCTGCACTTGGCCTGGCCCTGTCACAGGCGCACCACCACAAAGCTTTCGCCCAGGCCGCTTCGTGGTCGGTAGCACAGGAGCTGGACGAGTCCCAGGCGTGGCTTTATAACCAGCGAGGGCCGAAGAGGGTAGCCATCTTCGGCGCTGGGGGCATCGGCAAGCAGCTTATTAAGCTGCTGAAACCGTTTGGCGTGCACATTACCGCGGTCAATCGCTCCGGCCGCTCGGTGGAAGGCGCCGATGAGGTCGTGCCCATGGATAAGGCCGATCACGTGTGGGGCGAGGCCGATTTCATTTTCTGTATCCTGCCTGCGACCTCGGACACCGAGGGGCTCATTGATGCCGCCACTTTCCGCGCGATGAAATCCTCCGCCATCTTTATCAACGTCGGCCGTGGCAGCACCGTAGTAACCGACGATCTAGTGGCGGCCCTGCGCGATGGTGAGATCGCCGGCGCCGGGCTGGAAGTTATGGATCCCGAGCCACTGCCTGATGGCCATCCGCTATACGACCTGCCCAATTGCACCATGACGCCGCACATGGCTGCTTCCGCGCACGTGGCGCAGTACCACCTGGGCGCTATCTTCAACGCCAATGCCGCGGCGTGGGAGAGGGGAGAGGCGATGCCTACCCGCGTCGATGTGGAGGCCGGCTACTAATGAAGTACGCGATGCTACCCACCCCGTGGGAGGAAACCCTGCAGGCACTCGATGCAGCGGGTCACGAGCGCGCCCCACTGGAAGATGCCGAGGTTCTCATCTTCAACGGCGGCCCAGATGATTTCCCACGGCCCCTGCCACCGAGCGTGGGCCTGGTGCAGGTCCCCTTCGCTGGGGTGGATCACCTGCTCGACGTCATGCGTGATACCACCGCCCGCTGGTCTAATGCCGCCGGCCTGTATGACGCCACCGTGGCGGAATCTACCATTGCGCTCCTGCTCGCCCACTTGCATGCGCATAAGCGCGTGGGGACTAGCTGGTCTAACCGCGATGAGGTTGAGGCTCATACCAGCTTCCTTTTTGAAGATAAGACGGTAGCGGTGGTGGGCGCCGGGGGCATCGGCAAGCGGCTTATTCGTATGCTGGAAGGCTTCGGACCACGCATAATCGCGGTCAATCGCTCCGGCAACCCAGTCGAGGGTGCCGATGAAACCTTCGCCACCGCCGATATTGAGCGCGTCTGGCCAGCCGCCGATTATTTCGTGGCGCTTGCGCCGCTAACGGACGAGACCCACCGGCTTTTTAATGCCGCTGCCTTCCGTGCCATGCCCGATCACGCCGTGATTATTAACGTTGGCCGCGGACCACTGGTGGACACCGATGCTCTAGTCGAAGCCTTGCGGGCAGGAGACATCGCCGGCGCTGGCTTGGATGTCACCGACCCTGAGCCGCTGCCCGATGGGCACCCACTGTGGGACATGCCTAACGTGGTCATCACCCCGCACCTGGCCAACCCTCCCTATTCGGTGCGCCGGCGCATCGGCTCGCATACAGTACAGGTCATGGAGCGCTACTCCGCAGGTGAAGCAATCCCCACGGAAGTCGATATTCAGGCGGGTTATTAATGGACAATGCCGCCTCACAAGACGGTTCTTATCAAGGGAGCTCTTTTAATCCCACCGAAGCCGAGGTCGCGGATATGAAGGAGCGCCGGAAGAAGGTACAGGCGGTCGATTATGCTGCCTGGGCGGCCACCATCCTTTCCGTTGTGCTCGGCTATTTCTTCTTCCACTGGTCCTATTTTTGGGTTATCCCGATTATCTGTTTTATATGCTCGGCCGGAGCCCGCCACGTTTATAACTTGAGCTATTACGAAGAGGAATACCTCATGTTCGAGCGGAAGGACGAGAAGCGCCGCCGCCGGGCATCCGACAAGCGGAGCCGCGAGCTCGGCCAATAAGGACACCACCGTGCGGGTGCTTGCCGCCCAACTGGCTGAAAAGCGCGCGGCCTTTCGTTAGGCTGGTATGACATGAGCAACACTGAACGCGAAGAAGTTCTGTCCAAAGCCCGTGCTGCCAAGGAAGTCGCGCCCGTCGTGGCGCAGCTGTCCACGCCGCGCAAGAATGAGATCTTGCAGCGCGCAGCCGACAACCTCATTGCCCACACCGAAGCCATTCTCGCCGCCAATAAGCAGGATATCGATGCCGGCCGCGAACGCGGCATGTCCGAGTCCCTTATTGACCGCCTGTCTCTCGACTCCGCGCGCGTGGAAGGCATTGCCGGCGGCCTGCGCCAGGTAGCTGGCCTGCAGGACCCGGTAGGGGAGATCCTGCAGGGTCGCACCATGGATAACGGAATCCAGATGAAGCAGGTGCGCGTGCCGCTCGGTGTCATGGGCATGGTCTATGAGGCCCGCCCGAACGTCACCGTGGACGCCTTCGGTTTGGCCATCAAGTCCGGCAATGTGCCGCTATTGCGTGGCTCCAAATCCGCCCGCAACTCCAACACCAAGCTGGTAGAAATCTTGCAGGATACCCTCGTTGAGTTTGACCTGCCGCGCGAGGCCGTGCAGCTTTTGCCGTGCGAGACGCACGATTCCGTCCAGGACCTCATTACCGCCCGTGGTCTGGTGGACCTGGTTATTCCGCGTGGTGGCGCAAAGCTTATTGAGGCCGTCGTTACCGGCGCCACCGTCCCCGCCATTGAGACCGGCACCGGCAATTGCCACTTCTACGTGGATGCCTCTGCAGACATTGATAAGGCCATCGACATGGTCATCAACGGCAAGACCCGCCGCACCTCCGTGTGCAACTCCACGGAGTGCATGCTTATCGACGCCGCTTTGGATGACTCCGTCAAGCTCCGCATCATCGCCGCGCTGCAGGATGCTGGCGTGACCATCCACGGCGACGTCGCCGAGCTCGAGGCCTTCGGCGTCAAGGATGCCGTGCAGGCCACCGATGAAGACTGGCGCGAGGAGTCACTATCTATGGATATCTGCGCCAAGGTGGTCGACGGCGTAGATGGCGCCATCGCGCATATCACCGAGTTCACCACTGGCCACACCGAGGCCATCGCCGCGCAAGACGCCGATGTCCTAGTGAAATTCGGCAACGAGGTGGATGCCGCCGCGGTGATGCTCAATGCCTCTACCGCCTTCACCGATGGCGAGGTCTACGGCATGGGCGCCGAAATCGGCATTTCCACCCAGAAGCTGCACGCCCGTGGCCCAATGGCGCTGCCGGAGCTCACCTCTTCTAAGTGGATCCTGCAGGGTACAGGTCAGACCCGTCCATAATTCTCCCCGCCATGATTCGATCTGCTTTCTTCCGTGCCGCCGTCGCCCTAAGCGCCTCGGCGGCGCTTGCCGTTTCTATAGCCCCCGCCGCTGCCGCCACCGCGAATGCTGCCCCGGTCGTGCCCCAGGCAGCAGCACAATCCGCCCCATCGCCGCAGCCTGCTGGGTGTCCCGAGTTCGTTGTTTTGGCTGCTCGTGGCTCCGACCAGAATGAGGAATACGGCGAGTATTTCGGACCGCAGCAGTATTCGCCGCATGCCGCGCCGTCGAATGGCTATGAAGGGGCAAACCTCTCCGCGCTTTTTCATCTAGTGGAAAAACGCCATCCCGGCACGATGGATAAAGTCCATGTCCTCGCCCTTGACCCCCAGGCATACCCGGCGTCAATGAACCTGCCGCCGCTGGCGCAGGAAGGTGAGCAGTTGAATCCGCTCCAGCTTATTCGCCGCCTCGGTGGGGTAGTGATGGAGCATCCGTTGCACGAGCTGGCGTATTCGGTCACCGTTGGTTTTGTACATAGTTTGCGCACCGGCATGGCCAACGCTCCGCGCGTGGTGGAAAAGTATGAGCGCGAAACAGGCTGCCAGCCGCGCTATATTACGGCTGGCTACTCCCAAGGCGCCATTGTCGCTACCAGCGCGGAGCGCTACCTTGCACAACGAGGCAAGCTCGCGGGGGCAGTTTACCTGGGCAATCCCCTCAGCCGTCCCCACGGTATGGCGGGCTGGCTACCGCAGCGTTTGCTCTTACAACCTGCGGCATTGCCGGACTCGCGCCGGCTTAACTATTGCCTGGACGGAGACTTCGTTTGCGACCTGAACCTCGCCTCCGCCCACGACGCGTTGGCTACCAAGGCGGCTCGCCATGCTTCTTATTTTGTAGAGCCCTCGCTTGGCGACGCCGCTTTTGCCGACTCCCTCGCCACTTTGCTTACTCCCTCCTCGGCTGGGGGACTATAATCACCACCCATGACTAGCCCACAGCGCATCGGCATCATGGGTGGCACCTTTGACCCCATTCACAATGGTCACTTGGTAGCCGCCAGTGAGGCCGCGCATCGCTTTGCCCTCGATAGCGTCATTTTTGTGCCCACAGGTCAGCCTTGGCAGAAGTCTCACCGCGAGGTCACTGCGGCCGAGCACCGCTACTTGATGACAATGGTGGCTACCGCATCTAATCCGCGCTTTACCGTCTCGCGTGTAGATATTGACCGCGAGGGGCCTACCTATACCATCGATACGCTGCGGGATCTGCGTAAGCTTTTCCCAGAAGCGGAGTTCTATTTCATTACCGGCGCCGATTCACTGGCCTCCATTATGAGCTGGCATAACTGGGAAGAGATGCTGGAGATGGCGCACTTCGTGGGGGTTACCCGCCCAGGATACGAATTAAGCGCTGATATGCTGCCTGCCGATGCGCAAGAGGATATTGACCTCATCGATATCCCCGCCATGGCCATTTCCTCCACCGCGTGCCGCGAGCGCTCTGCCCAAGGCCAGCCCGTGTGGTACCTCGTACCGGATGGAGTGGTGCAGTACATCACCAAAAACAATCTCTACGGTCCCAACCCGGACAAGCCCCTGTAGAAACTTTCACGGCCTTTCCCAGATTTTGGGCACGGGCCTGCTAAACGTGCAAGAATAGATTCTCACTAGAGATAGTTCATTTCGAATGCACTCAGACGCGAAAAGGGAATTTATACACATTGTCTACTTCTGATCTCGCCCGCAGCATGGCAGAAACCGCGGCACACGCGGCGCAAGAAAAGTTAGCCACCAATATCGCGGCTATTGATGTCTCCGATGTCCTCGCAATTACTGAGGTCTTCGTGCTGGCTTCTGCAGATAACGAGCGCCAGGTGGGCTCCATTGTGGATGAAGTCGAAGATGAGATGACCAAGCAGGGCTTTGAACCGCAGCGCCGTGAAGGTAACCGCGAAAATCGCTGGGTGCTGCTGGATTACGGCAATATCGTCGTCCATGTCCAGCGCAATGACCAGCGCGAGTTCTACGGCTTGGACCGCCTTTACCATGATTGCCCGGCACTGGAGATTGAGGGCATCGAAGCCCCGGAGCGTCCGGGCGAATGGACCAATGGCGTCAACCCGCGTGAGGTAGATTCCATCGACGAGCTCCCACTGGCCGATAAGGTCCCAGGTGAGGACGAGGAGCTTTAAACCCATATGAGTCGCCGCCTGATCCTGATCCGCCACGGACAAACTACCTATAACGCCACCGGCCGCATGCAAGGCCACTTGGATACCGAGCTGTCTGAGCTGGGCTATGAGCAGGCCCGCGCTGCCGCGCGCCTGCTCCAGGATCAGGGCGTGTCCAAAATCGTTGCCTCCGATCTCATTCGTGCGAAGGAAACCGCCCGCGTCGTCGCCGAAGCCCTCGGCGTGGACTTCAGCACGGATGCCCGCCTGCGCGAAACTCACTTGGGCCAGTGGCAGGGCAGAACCTCTGCCGAGGTAGACGCCGAGTTTCCAGGCGCGCGCGCCATTTGGCGCCACGACCCCACTTGGGCGCCGCCGGAGGGCGAATCTCGCGTGGATGTGGCCGAGCGTGCCCGCCCCGTCATCGATGAGCTCATGGAAGACTTTGCCGGCTGGGACGCCGGACCAGTCCTCATTGTGGCCCATGGCGGAGCCATCTCGGCGCTTACCTGCCACCTGCTTGGCCTTGACCACGCGCAGTACGGGATCCTTTCGGGGTTGAAGAATACCCACTGGTCACAGCTGACTGCTCGCCCGGACTTTAACCCGGGAACGCCGCTGTCCTCGCTAGAATTCACCCCCGACAATGTGGGCAATGCCCAGTGGTACTTCGACGGCTGGAATATGGGCGGCGAGGTCACCGGGGACGGCGGGGCGGATATCTAGTGGCGGTTCGCGTCATTACGGATTCCGCTGCGGGCCTGCCCCGGGAGCTGGCGGAGCAGCTATCCATCACCGTCATTGACCTCCACCTCATGGAACGCCACGGCAAGGATGGCTTGGAGCAATCTACTTCGGGATTAAGCGCGCTGGAGCTGGCAGCCGCCTATGGCCGCGAAATGGAGCGCTCTCAGGATGATGGCGTGGTGGCCATACACCTATCCAAAGAGCTTTCTTCCACCTACTCCGCCGCAGTGACTGCTTCGGGCGTTTTCCCGCACACGGTGCGGGTGATTGATTCCGGGTCGGCCGGCATGGCGATGGGTGCGGCCGCCATGTCCGCAGCCAAGGTCGCCTCCCGCGGAGCCGGCTTGGAGGAGTGCTACGCTGCGGCCATGGACACCCTCAAGCGCGCGGCTACCTGGGTGTACCTGCATTCCACGGAGGATCTGCGCCGCTCCGGCCGCCTTTCGCCGGCCACAGCCGTGTTATCTACGGCGCTTTTGGCCACCAAGCCGATCATGTCGATTAACCGCGGCAAGCTGGAGCTGGTGGGAAAAACCCGCACCCAGACCAAGGCTTTTACCAAGCTAGTAGACCTCATTGCCTCCCGCGCCAACGGGAAGCCGGTCTTCGTCGCCATCCAGCACAACCACGCCGAAGGCGCGGCCGCCAAGCTGGAGGCGCTGCTTGAAGCGGCCCTGCCGCAGGGCTCGTCCTTTATCTGCACCCCGCTTAACGACGTCCTCTCCGTCCACGTCGGCCCCTCCGCCATCGGCGTATCTGCGGTGTTTAGCTCGGAGCCTCCCGCCGATCCAGCGCATCCTCACACGCGTGGTCGACCACGCGCCTTCCCACCGCGCCGTTCTGTGGATAACTAGGCCCAGTGCGCCGGGTTCGTTGACGTCCCCAACAAGTTATCCACAGCCCGCCTTCGCTGTACCTACTGCCTTAGCGCCCACGCCTTTATTCTCAGCGCCATGGCGGCACCCAAGATTAGCGAACGACTCCGCGAATTTACCCAACCCACCGGTGAGGAAGAGCTCCTCGCCGTCGATTATCCTCGCCCGCGTCTGCGCATTAGCCCGTGGCAAGCCTGCGCCGTGGCGGTCATTCTCGTCGTCGGCGTGGTGGCGTGGCTTGGCATCAACGCCCGCTCCGATGAATCCTCGGGCATGCCCGAGCCTGCGGCAATAAGCGGTGATTCTGGCACTGCACCCAGTGCAGAGCCCAGTGAAATCATCGTCTCTGTCATTGGCGAGGTGGCCGAGCCCGGCTTGCAGACCCTCGAGCCCGGCGCGCGCGTCGCCGATGCCCTCGACGCCGCTCAACCCCTTCCCGGTGCAGACACAATCGCGCTCAACCATGCCCAGCGGCTTTCCGACGGCCAGCAGCTCCACATCCTTCCCTCCGGCGCCGCCCCACCTCCCGCACCCGGCGAACCAGCCCCAGCCGACGGCAACGGCATCAGCGAGAGCGGCAACAGCGGGAGCGGTGCCAGCGGCGTGAGCCTGAATAACGCCACCGCGGAGGAACTTACAGAACTCAAGGGCGTTGGTGAGGTCACCGCGCAAGCTATCGTGGCGTACCGCGAGGAACATGGCGGCTTCCAAGATATTGAGGAATTACTCGAGGTCACCGGCATCGGACCGGCGAAGCTAGCGCAGCTTAAAGACCAGGTCCAGCTCTAAGCTGAGTACGAGCACGCGATGCGAGAACTGCGGCTCGTCCCCGGCGCGGCCACCGCTTGGCTGGCTGTCATTGCTGTGCTGCTAGGCGGCCGTGGCTGGGCAGTCTTTATCATTGCGGCGGTCGTCGGGTGCTGCCTGATCGCCCGCCAATGGGGCCAAGCGCTATTTTCCGGAATGGTCGCGACAGCCGCGGCGCTGGTTGCCGCGGTGCGCCAGGCCCGTGCCGCTGCGTTCGACCTCGGCACCGAGGTTACCGGCCGCCTGACCACCGCGCCGACGCAGACCAGCACGGGCGGCTGGCTGCTGCGGCTTAAGGTGCCGGGCTACCCGACTCAACTGCCGGTCTTTAGCTCGGAACCGGTCCCGGCCGCTGCGGGCGCCGAACTCACGGCCAGGGTGGAGGTGAGGGAGTCGGATAGGGCGGGCGTCGGAAAGCTCAGCGCCACTGCCACAGACGTGCAGGTAACCGGTGAGCCCGAAGGCCTAGCCGGCTGGGCGGCCCACGTGTCCGACACATTTCGCGCGCTGGTTGTAGATACCCTCGGTCCTTCCAGCCAGGGCCTGATTCCTGGCATGGTGCTCGGCGATACTAGCCTGCAAAGCTCTTCAGAGCGCGACCTGTATATCATCACCGGCCTTTCACACTTAAGCGCAGTTTCCGGTGCAAATGTCGCCATCGTGTGCTCCGCCGCAGCCATGGTCTGCGCCGCCTTCGCGCTGGGGCCACGCGCCCGCGTGGCTGCCTCTCTGTGTGCTTTGGCCACCTATGTTGTGCTCGTGGGTTTTGAGCCCTCCGTCCAGCGCGCGGCCGTGGCTGGGCTGGTGGGGCTGCTGGCCGTGCTTAATTCCACGCGCATGGAGCCGATTCATGCTCTTAGCCTCGGCATCATTGCCCTGCTCTTCGTGGATTCCGACCTCGCCGTGCACTTTGGTTTCGCACTTTCTTGCGCGGCGACGCTCGGCATCGTGGCGCTTAGCCCGCTCATTTATAAACACTTGGCCACAACCGGCTGGCCCGCCATTTTTCTGCGCGCGGTCGCTGTGGCCATTGCCGCCGATATCGTTACCCTCCCGCTAGTCGCACTCATGTCCGGCGAGGTCTCCGTGGTCTCCGTGTTGGCCAATATCCTGGTTGAGCCCGCCACCGTGCCGATTACCATCGTGGGGCTTATCGCCGCCGTCTTCGCCCAGCTCGGTCCACTCGATGTGCTAGGTGCGGGCTTGCTGCGCCTCATAGAACCCTTTTCGTGGTGGATTAATACCATCGCCCACGGCGTGGCCCACCTTCCGGTGGTCACCATCCCCGCTAGCCCGCTTTTTACGCTGCTTGCCTACGCCTGGATCATTGCCGGCCTCCTCTATCACCGCCCCTGGCTGACTCTGGCGCTGACGCTAGCGGGCATCGCCTGGCTCGGTGTGGCGGCAGGTTAGAATGGCGGGCATGCCTCCAGTACATCTCATCCTTGGCGACGATGAATTCCTCACCGAACGCGCCCGCCTGCAGATTCAGCGTGCCGCGGCCGAGGAGAGCGGCCCAACCGGTGCTCGCCCCGAGCTGACCAAGCTTAAAGCTTCCGAAGTCTCCGAGGGCGAAATCCTCGAGGCCACTAGCCCCTCTCTTTTTGGAGATAGCCGCGTCATCGTCATCAGTGACTGCGAGCGAGCCGGCAAGGAAGTAGTCGATATCATCCTGCGTGCCTGCGCGAACCCCGCGCCGGGCATGACCATGGTCATCATTTACTCCGTGACGGCCAAGACCCTAAAGAAAAAGAAGAAGCAACCTGAACTGGTGGCCAAGCTGCGCAAGATTGCCGAGGTTCACGAAGTCTTCTCGCTCTATCCCAATGAGCTGGGGCAGTGGGCCACCCGCGAATTCTCCTCCCACGGTGTGCGCCCGACCCCGGACGTCATCCATGCCGTGCTCGAAGGCGTGGGCTCTGACCTTCGCGAGCTGGCCTCTGCCATCTCCCAGTTGGTGTCCGATACCGGCGGCAACGTCACCCGCGAGGCCGTGCAGAACTACTACGTCGGCGTGGCCGAGGTTGCCAATTGGGATATTGCCGATGCCGCCGTTGCCGGCCGCGTCGAAGCCGCCGTGTCCACCTGCCGCCGCGCCCTGCAGCTTGGCGCCAGCCCCGTGGCGATTGCCGCAGCGCTAGCCAATAAGGTCGGAGCCGTAGCCCGCCTGTATTCCGCCCGCGGGGACCAGTATTCTTTAGCTAGCCAAACCGGCCTAGCGCCCTACGTGGTCAAGATGACCCAGCCGGTGGCTCGCCGCTGGTCCGCCGATAATGTCACCAAGGCCGTCATCCTCGTCTCGGAACTCGATGCCGCCGTCAAAGGCCAAGGCGGTGAGCCCGAATTCGCCATAGAGGCGACCGTCAAACGAGTCGCGGAACTGGCGCGATAAGCTAGAAGCTATGTCTGAGACGCAAGTGCAGGAATTCGCCGGTCGGCTCTTTGACATGGCACGCGAGGGCAGCTTGGACCTCCTGGCCTATATCGACCACGGCGTAAATATTGACCTCGTGAACCAGGACGGCCAGTCCTTCCTCATGCTCGCGGCCTATCACGGCCACGCCGAGCTGGTTACCGCACTTGCTCGCGTCGGCGCGGACGTTAATCTGCTCAATGACCGCGGTCAATCACCCCTGGCCGGTGCCATTTTCAAAAAGGAAGATGCGGTCATCGACGCCCTCTTGGCCGCCCACGCCGACCCTGCCGCCGGCCATCCCTCCGCGCTGGAGTCTGCCCGCATATTTGGCCGCGAGGACCTCATCCCGCGCCTAGAAAGCGAGGCAGGGGAGTGACCTGGACGTCCTTTTTCACCCTCTTGTTGATGAATCTGGTGGGCGTTGCTTCGCCCGGACCCGACATTATTTTGGTGACCCGCTACGCCACCCGCTCGCGGCGCCACGCCATAGCCGCAGCCGCCGGCATCCAAATCGGCGTGCTCTTTTGGTGCACCGCCACCGTTTTCGGCGCCGCAGCGCTGCTGACGGCTTTTCCGGAAATTTTGGGAGCGGTTCAGGCCGTTGGCGGCTGCTTCCTGGTGTTTATGGGTTCGCGCGCCTTGCGCAGCGGCATCGCCCAGCGCGCCAACCCGCCGGTGGATCTGGAAGACGCCGCCGCGCAACTCGGGCGCCTACGCTCTGCCTTCAAGGTCGGATTAGCCACGAATATGTCCAACCCGAAAATCGTGCTTTTCCTCGCCGCGATGATCGCTCCGCTGCTTCCCGCCAGCCCTCCCATCTGGTTGGCCATCGGGTTGACGCTGTCCTTATCGCTTTCGGCCTTCCTCTTTTTCCTCGTCGTTGCCACGGTAATTTCCACCAACGCCGTGCGCCGCAAACTCATCGCCGCAGGTCCGTGGATCGATATCGGCTCGGGCCTGTTTTTCATTATCGCCGGCATCGTCCTTATTGTCTCCGGCGCGCAGAACCTCCTGCACTAAAACAGCCGCGGCATTCCCTCCGCCACCGTGTCGAGCACCCACTGGGTCCAGCGGGCGACGGTGGAGGCGCGCCGCCGGGACGTCGCCAAGCTCAGCCCCAATTCCTCCATCGCCGCAATAATCTCCGCGGTGCTGGCGACCGCGCCCCGCGCCAAGCTGAGTTCGAGCACCTCGCGAAATACCCGCCGCGCCGCCAACGTCCGTATAAGCGCCGCATTTCGGGCATCGCGCTGCGGCTGCTCGATAATTCTCCTCCCGCGCTCGGTGGGCTCCCAGGCCTCATCCACCGGCACCGCCAACCCCAGGTAGCGCGCGGCGTTGGCATAATAGTCCGCCTGCCGCGGATCGAAATCATAGCGCTGAGTAATCTCTGCCTTACTCAGCGGCTGCAGCGCCATGAGCTCCAAGAGGTTGACCACCCGCTCAAAGTTATTGGCCTGCGGAAAGGGCACCTCCGGCTCGGCCTCAGGCTCCACCGCCCGAACGATATCCAGCGCCGCCTGCGCATCCAGGTGCGAGGCCGACAGTGCGTAGCGGGCGCTATCGACCAGCGCAATGCTGCGAAAATCGGCCGGATCCCTAAATTCATAGCGGTATAAATGGAAAATGCCATTGGAATACACCAGGTAGACCGGCACCACTTCCTTTGCCAGGCGCTGTTGGAAGCGCCGGTAGGGAAAATATAGCTGCCGGATATTGAAATCATCCGAGAGGTGATTTTTCGCCTCCACCAGCACTAGATGCTCGAGCGATTCAAAACCGCCGTCGATTTCCATCTGTGCGCGGTCCACCGCCACCTCCACGCCCAGGTCCGGTAGCCGCACCTGCATCTCGCGCGTGGACATGCGGCCTGCCACCGTAGCTTGCAAAGGCCCGCAGGCCAGAAAGTCTTCTAGCATCCCGCTTGCCGACGCCCCATTTAACGCCACCGCCTCCGAGCTCACCCCCTCCAACGAGAGGGTATCTAGACCCGCTGGCAGCTGCAGCGTACGTACCTCCCCTCGCTGTGCCTGCGGAAACTTCTCGTAGAGGTTGAACCGGCCCACCAAGTATTCGCTGCGGCTTACCGGCACGATGCCGAGCTGCAGGCGCTGAAAGATCCAAGGCCGCGAGGTGGAAAAATCATGCTTGGCCATCAACCGTGGCTGCCGAGCAGAGATCCTCTCTACTTCCCGCGCGCTGATGAAAAAATACCCGCGCCGTTCCAATTCTTCGCCGTAGCCAGCCGCCAAGATGCGCAGCCAACCCCAGTCATTAACGCCTAGCTTCACCGACTCCGGAACGCCAAAACGTGCCCGCAGCTCCTCCTGCAGCTCCCGCCCCGCGTGCGCCTTCGGCCCGCTAGTCACCGCTGACCTCATAATTGCGCACCAGTACCTCATCGACCTTGCCGCGCTTCGAAGCGACGGAATTGATCGCCCGCGTTGCCCCCACGATGCCTACCTCATAATCCGCATAGAGCTCTCGGATGAACTCGGTGGCCGAATTCGACAGCAGAAACTTTGCCCCGCGTTCGTCCAACTCATCGCAGACCTCTTTGAGCCGTTCTTGCTCCGCGCGGTCAAAGCCGCCCTTTTGATAGCCGGTAAACGAGCTCGTCACATTGACTGGGTCATAGGGCGGGTCGAAATAGACAAAATCGCCTTCGCCTGCTTCTGCCACCGCTGCGGCGAAATCGCCTTGGGAAAAGATCACCTCATTTTCCGCAAAATAGCGGTGCACCGCACGCAGCGTGTCTTCATCGCAAATGGTGGGATTCTTATAGCGCCCGAACGGCGCATTAAATTGACCTGCCGTATTCACGCGATACAGACCGTTATAGCAGGTGCGGTTGAGATACAGCGTTCGTGCAGCACGCTCGATGGGGGAGAGGGCGGCAAACCGCTTCGCATCTCTGTCCACTGCGCGCAGCGCATAGAAGAACTCCGCCTCATTGGGATAGCTCACGAGTTCTGCAATGAGCTCGTCGACGCCGCCGCGTACCACCTCATATAGGTTGATGAGCTCAGCATTGAGATCATTGACCCGTGCGCTTGCTGGTTGGAGCGAGAAAAGCACCGCGCCGCCACCGATGAAGGGCTCATAAAACCGCCGCGGGACATCCGCCGGTAGGGCGGCGTGGATATGTGGCAAGAGCTGGCGCTTTCCGCCCGCCCATTTCACCAGTGGCTTAACGTTTTTCATCGTTGACTCATCTTAGCGGCCCTACCCGACACGAGCACCATTGGGCTTTCGAACGTGCGGGCGGATAACTGGAGCGGAGGGCTGGCCGTACAGGTACTTTGGTTGTCTAACATCACAGCTTTGTTAAATAGTTCTATGACGGGCCTAAACGTACGGCCATGCCGGTAGTAAATTCTTCCCGTGCGCACGGCTGTTTCCATAGTCGAATATTAGGTAATAAAATCACCCCAACCGCCTTAGTTTGTAGGGAAATACCATTTTCACCTAAAGATTTAAGGGTTTAGAAAACGAAAGTAAGGCCCTTAGAGCGTCGGGACAGAAAGGGGCATTTATGCCGCGTATATCACAAATCCGAGTCGCTGCGCTCAACCTCGTCATCGAAGCCGGATACGGCGGGTTTACTATGGAGGAACTCGCCCAAAAGGTAGGCGTTTCCCGCCGTACCCTTTTTAATTACATAAAAGACAAAGAATCGGCAGTTTTAGGTCCCGAATTTTCGGAGGAACTAGAGCACCAATTTCAGAATTTCGCCGCCGGACTGCCCACCGGAAGCCTGCGCGAAGATTCTGAAATCGTGGCCAAAGCCGTATTTGACCGCGCCGTGGGTGATGAGTTCTTCCCCGAAATTTCCCAGCTGACGGCCAAGGCACTAGCTAAGGATACGAAGCTGCGTGCCCTGTATTACCAGCGCAATAGCCGCACTATTGAGCGCCTCCGCCAAGCCGTGCAGGCCCGTGAGGGTTGGAAATCCTCCGATCCGCGCCTCACGCCGACCGTCAACATCATCCACACCCAGTTTCTGACCGCCTTCGAGATTTTTGTGGAAACCCGTGGAGGAACGTCGCTTAGTGAAGCCTTCCGCAACGCCGGCGCCATCTTCGAAGATTATTTCAACGACGAACTGGCCTAAGCCTCACTGCTCGGGTCTACGCTAAGAAAATCCCCCGGTGCGCTCCGTAGAGTGCGACCGGGGGGATTGTCAGTGCAATGGCTCTTAGTCCATCTTATTGAACGCGGAAGCCATGCCGGACTTCTTGTTGGCTGCAGTGTTGCGGTGGAAGACACCCTTGGACACGGACTTGTCCAGGGCGCGAGATGCCACGCGCAGCTGCTTCTCAGCTGCAGCCTTGTCGCCAGTGGCAACGGCCTCGCGGAACTTGCGGATCTCGGTACGGACGGCGGAGCGAACGCCCTTGTTGCGGCGGCGTGCCTTCTCGTTGGTGATAACGCGCTTCTGCTTGGACTTGATATTTGCCATGAAAAGATACCTCTTAGTAATCGAAAGTGATTGACATAGAAACCGACCTGCTCGGACTATTCCCGCGGCCAGCAATCGCTGGCACGCTCGGCGCTGGTATTCGAAGAGCGAACCCAAGGTCCTGCCCGCCCCGACCAACGCGCCCGGCAAGTAAGTAACCAACATACAATAGCAGTACCGAACCCGACCTGCCAAAACTCTCAGCATGGTCGCCGTCTGTGCGACTGGTTAGGCCCAGTGGTAGCGCGCGCGTAACCTATTCGCGATTCTTTCGAACCGGCGTTCGGGAAAAAGTGTGCCTTGTCGGCGCACCTGCTCTTCGGAAACCTCCAGCAAGCGGTCGAGGCGCACCCAGCAATCGCACCCGGATTCGTCCCACTCGCCGGCGCCGATTTCCAGCCAGGCGTCGTCAAGCGCATGCTTCGGGTTGGGGGAGATAAGCAAACCCATCACCGTGGTGCGCGTGCGGCCGACAACCAGGATGGCGCGCTCACGCGGCGGGGCCTGCTTGCCTTCGGCCGGGGCCCATACCCAGACCACCTCGCCGGAATCAGCCTGGCCATCCATATCGGGGGAGAAAAATATGGAGCGGGGGTGAGAGGCGGTGGCCTCGACTCGGATATCAGCGGCCTTACGCGGCTCGTGGAACTCGTCCGACCTATCCAGCCCCAACCGGGAATTAATGCGGGTCAGGCCGGTGTCTATAGGCTCGCGCTCGCTGATTCCCAGCGCTTGGCGCAGTCGGGTGAGCATGGCGCTTTTCATGTCGACTATTGTAGACGTATGTCTGAAAACTTTGCGGCCACGACGTTTACGGATCCCGCCCGAATCCGAAACTTCTGCATTATTGCTCACATCGACCACGGCAAGTCGACGCTGGCGGACCGCATCCTGCAGCTATCCAAGGTGGTTGCGGAGCGCGATATGCGTGACCAGTTCCTCGATAATATGGACATCGAACGCGAACGCGGTATCACCATTAAGGCGCAGAACGTACGCCTGCCCTGGGTACCCCAGTCCGGTCCGGACGAAGGGGAGCAGATCGTCCTCCAGATGATCGATACCCCCGGCCACGTGGACTTTACCTACGAGGTCTCCCGCGCCCTCGAGGCGTGTGAGGGTGCCATCTTGCTTGTCGACGCCGCCCAGGGCATCGAAGCCCAAACCCTTGCCAACCTGTACCTGGCGATGGAAAACGACCTGGAAATCATCCCGGTCCTCAATAAAATCGACCTGCCGGCCGCCGACCCGGAAAAGTACGCGCTGGAAATCGCCAATATCATCGGCTGCGAGCCAGAAGAGGTCCTGCGCGTATCCGGCAAGACCGGCGAGGGTGTGGTCGAGCTGCTGGACAAGGTCTGCGAGTTGGTGCCGCCGCCGTCCTCCGAGTTCGACGCGGATGCGCCGGCCCGCGCCATGATTTTTGACTCCGTCTATGACACCTACCGCGGCGTTGTCACCTATATCCGCATGGTCGATGGCAAGCTCACCCCGCGCCAGAAGGTCACCATGATGTCGACCAACGCTAACCACGAGCTGCTCGAAATCGGCATCGTGTCCCCCACGATGCAAAAGTGTGAAGGCTTGGGCCCCGGCGAGGTGGGCTACCTCATTACCGGCGTAAAGGACGTGCGCGAGACCAAGGTGGGCGATACCGTCACTTGGTCCAACGGCGGCGCCGAAACTCCGCTTAAGGGCTATAAGGACCCGGACCCAATGGTCTATTCCGGCCTTTTCCCCATCTCCCAGGCCGATTTCCCAGACTTGCGCGATGCTTTGGAAAAGCTGCAGCTTAACGACGCCTCCTTGACCTTCGAGCCCGAAACCTCCGTCGCCCTCGGCTTTGGTTTCCGCTGCGGGTTCTTGGGCCTATTGCATATGGAAATTACCCGCGACCGCTTGGAGCGCGAGTTCGGTCTCGACCTAATTTCCACCGCGCCGTCGGTGACCTACCGCGTGGTGGCCGAAGACGGCGAAGAAAAGTGGGTTCACAACCCGTCGGACTGGCCGGAAGGAAAGCTTAACGAGGTCTACGAGCCGGTGGTGAAGATGACCGTCATCGTGCTCGAGCAATTCGTCGGCCCCACCATGGAGCTCTGCCAGTCCAAGCGCGGCCAGATGGGCGGCATGGATTACCTTTCCGAGGACCGCGTGGAACTGCGCTACACCATGCCGCTTGGTGAAATCATCTTCGACTTCTTCGATATGCTCAAGTCCCGCACCAAGGGCTACGCCTCGTTGAACTATGAAGAGGCCGGCGAGCAGCTCGCGGACTTGGTCAAGGTCGATATCCTGCTCAACGGCGACCCGGTCGACGCCTTCTCCGCCATCGTCCACCGCGATTCCGCCCAGTGGTACGGCAATAAGATGACCAAGAAGCTTAAAGAGCTCATCCCGCGCCAGCAGTTCGAGGTGCCGGTGCAAGCGGCCATTGGTTCGAAGATCATTGCCCGCGAGAACATCCGGGCCATGCGCAAGGACGTGCTGGCCAAGTGCTACGGCGGCGATATCTCCCGTAAGCGCAAGCTGCTGGAGAAGCAGAAGGCCGGTAAGAAGCGCATGAAGACGCTGGGCTCCGTCTCGGTGCCGCAAGAGGCTTTCGTGGCTGCGCTGTCTACCGACGCCGACGATTAACCCCGTACCCCCTATTGGCAAAGTGGAGCCGAATAGATTCTTAACATTTCGTTAACGGCTCCCGGGGTGCGGCCGGCAAAAGTTCAAAGTGAGCTGCTTCTATAGGGCGTCCCCACGGCCGGGGACGCCCTTTTAATCTAGTTGCAGTCGGTGTTTTGGCGGCGTTAAATTTCGATTCGAAAGCGACCGATGACTCGCCTGGTGAGCCACAGCCACTTTCGACCTGCCCCGCAAATTCTTGACCAAGGTTGGATTTTTAATGAAGCTTCGCTCTCGCGCTGTGGCCCTTTGCGCCGCCGCAGCCGCCACTACGTCCCTTGTCCCCGGCGTTGCCCAGGCAGCCACCACGACCCCAATTGAACACGTCGTTGTCATTTACTCGGAGAATATTTCCTTCGACCACTACTTTGGCACCTACCCAAACGCCCTGAATAAGGACGGCGAAAAGCTGCAGGGCAGCGACAAGGACGCCCCAAAATTTACCGCCAAGAAAGACACCCCCAAGGCGAAAAACCTCGAAAATGATGGCGTAATGGGGAACAAGAACCCCAACTCCGTCAAGCCTTTCCGCATCGGGCCAGACCATGCAGTAACTACGGACCAGAATCACCACTACGGCGATGAGCAGGCCGCATACAACGGCGGCAAGATGGACAAGTTCCCGGAGACTGTATCCACCGACATCGATAAGTCTTCCAACGGCTATTATGCCGTTCCAGGCATGACTATGGGCTATTACGACGGCAATACCGTCACCGGAATGTGGAACTACGCGCAAAACTTTGCGATGAACGACAATAGTTACTCCACTATCTTCGGCCCATCCACCCCAGGCGCGCTGAATCTGATTTCCGGAACCGTGGCCGGCGGGACCATGCATGACCCAGCCACGGGCGAGCAGAAGAAGATCGAACCTGGCAAGAACCACGCCCTCGCTGGGGTATCCGAAGATGGCAAGACCGCCACTGTTGTCGGCGACCCAGATCCGCTTTACGACGACTGCTCGAATAACTCTTCCGCCGGCACCAACCAGGTCACCGCGATGCACTCCAAGAACATCGGTGACCAGCTCAATGACAAGGACGTCACTTGGGGCTGGTTCCAAGGCGGCTTCCGGCCAACCGAGGAAGCTACAGACGACGCTCGCGCACGCTGCGGCGCCTCCCACACCACGCTGACCGGCCAGAACAAGACGGACTATAACCCGCACCACCAGCCGTTCCAGTACTACGCTTCCACCGCGAATCCGCACCACTTGGCGCCGTCGAGCGATGACATGATCGGCAAGACTGACCGCGCCAATCACCAGTACGATCTGCAGGACTTCGATACCGCTCTGGAGCAGGGCAACCTGCCGGCCGTGTCCTTCCTGAAGGCTGCCAACTACCAAGACGGACACGCCGGTTACTCCAACCCGCTAGACGAGCAGGCCTTCATCACCCATTACATCAATGAGCTGCAAAATTCCCCAGAGTGGGATTCCACCGCGGTCGTTATCGCCTACGATGACTCCGATGGCTGGTACGACCACAAGGCCCCAGAAATCCGCAATGGTTCCAATGACCCGCACCAGGACAAAGAAATCTGCACCGCCGCCGCAGCAAAAGTAGGCGTTGCCGGCGGAAAGGACGGCCAGTGCGGGCCGGGTACCCGCCAGCCTTTGCTGGTTATCTCCCCATACGCGAAGACTAACCACATCGACTCCACTTACACCGAGCAGACTTCCGTCACCAAGTTCATTCAGGACAATTGGGGACTCGGCCGTCTAGGGGGCATTGCCTTTGACGAGCGCGCCGGCGAGCTCAACAACATGTTTGACTTCAACGCCGCCCACAAGGCCCCGAAGCTTTTCTTGAACGAGACCGACGGTACCGTGGCCAAGGACTACGCCTCCATTGAAAAGGTGGATAATTCCTCCCGCGCCGGCACCAACCTCAAGGACGTCGTCGAGGGCATGGACGACCCCAAGGTCACCGAACAGGGCGTTCCCGACATCACCAAGCTGCACCAAGATGCGAAGCCACAGCCCGGTGCGAATAAGCCCGATAATTCGAGTTCCAGTTCTTCCGCTGGTTCTTCTAAGGGCGGTATCATTGCGGCTATCCTTACGGCTCTGGGCGTCGGCGCAGGGGTTGTTGCTTGGTACATGAATGGCCACCCCGGCCTAGATCTGAAGAAGCTGCAAGATTTTAAGCTCCCGCCATTGCCCAACCTCCCGTTTTAATCAATGAAAACCTTCCATTTTGCCACCGCCGCGGTGCTTGCCATCGCGGCCATAGCTCCTACTGCCGTCGCCCAAAGCTCCTTGAGCTCTCTCGGTTCTAGCTCGTCTAGCTCGCGAGACTCGCGGCCGGCGGCGTCGACAAGCAAAAGCACGAAGCCGAAAGAACCACAGCTGAATGTGCGCGACGTGTATTCATGTCCTACGCCGGAGAAGGTACAGGGGCAGGCATCGTGGAAGGTCTATAACACCTCGGGGCTTGCGCTCACCGTCTACGTGGCAGATGATGCGGGCAACGCCTACCAGGTCCTCGAGCGTGTAGGCACCCCAGCCAAGCGCGCCTGGGCCCCGAAACTGCAGGACGGGACATACCACCTCACCTGCGTTTTCCACAATGATTCGGCCGTGAAATCTGATGATTTTGCGGTCACCGGTTCCACCATCACCGATGCTCCCAAGATGGTCCCCATTACTGACCGCGAGGTCGCGGCCGTGGCCATTCAGCAAGCGGACAGGCAGAAAAAGCGTGTGCCCGAGCTACAGAAGAAAGCCCACGCTCTTGCTAAAGCCACCTCGAAAGATCGCCGCGCTGCCCAAGCGGCCTACCTTGACTACCTCGAGACCTACCGATCCTTCGACGATTCCAGCGAGATGTGGCCGGGGCCCGGCTTGGAGGGATACATGGACGTCGAAAAGCTGCTGTGGTCCAGGCGCCCCGTCAAGGATGCGGCGAAGCCTGCCCGCGCGCTTGCCGACGCCGTCGATAAAACCGCCCGCGCCCTCGATACCTCCCATTTCGCCATTCCCGCCCCCGACTACGGGCTGCGCACCCATGAAGTAATGGAGGAATTCGAGCGCTTCGATATGCGCGGCGAACGCGATTTCGGCGCCCATGCCCTGCCCACCGTGCTGCGTGGCGATGTCATTTCAACCCGGCTGACGCTGGATGCCGTCCGCTCCCTTGTCGAGGGCCGTGGGCTCGATACCTCGCCCATCTATGAGCAGCTGGATGAGCTTGACAAGCTCGCCGCAGAGTTCGATAAAAAATATGACACCGCTTTTGATAAGTGGTCCCAGAAGGACCGGATGCGTGTGCAGTCCGCCGTCGCGCGTGCCAATGAACTGCTTGCCCCTGTCGCCACGATGACCGTAGTCAGAAGGATGGATTAGTGCCCTGCCCGTTTAATTTTTCCCGCCGCTCGTTCCTCTCTGGGCTCGCGGCCACCGCCGCGCTTTCTGGCCCGGCAGCAGCTGCCAATGCGCAGTCCAGCCTCGCGGGCTCTTCCTTTGGTTCCTCTAAGCGAAGCGAAGGCGCTGCTGACCATGCTTCTCCATCGCCGCGCACCGAGGCGGACGCTCCGCTCGAACTTTCTTTCCACGGCGAGCACCAGCAGGGGATCGTGACCCCAGCCCAAAAGTATTCCGAGGTCGTCGCCCTCGATGTACAGTTCACCGAGAAATCGCGCTTAGAGAAGTTGCTTCGCACCGTGACTGAGCGCGCCCGCATTCTCACCTCCGGCGGCGCTACTGCGGCCGATGGCATTGCCTATCCCGCCGGCGATTCCGGGGAGCTAGGACCGCAGCTTCCCACCGATAGTTTGTCCATTACCCTCGCCGTGGGCAATTCGCTTTTCGACGACCGCTTCGGTCTTAAACCCCACAAACCCGTCCACTTAAGTTCCATGCAGGCTTTCGCCGATGACACGTTGGAGGAGGAGCTATGCCACGGCGACCTCGCCCTGCAGATTTGCGCCGACCAGCACGACACCGTCATTCACGCGCTGCGCGATATCTTGCGGCACACCCGTGGAGATGTGGCCGTGCGTTGGCGCCAAAACGGTTATATGAATGAACCGCGGCCGTCTGGCACCCAGCGCAACCACCTTGGGTTTAAAGACGGCATCGTCAATCCAGCCGAAAAGGATCAGGACAAGCTGGTTTGGGCCGGTACGGACGAGCCGGACTGGGCCGCCGGCGGCAGCTATATGGTGGTTCGCTTCATCGCTATGTATACGGAATTCTGGGATCGCATCTCCATTGCTGAGCAGGAGCAAATCTTCGGCCGCGACCGTGCAACCGGTGGCCCGCTTTCCGGTGGCGACGAATATGCCGAGCCCAACTACCTCGACGATGCCACCGGCGATGTCATTCCCACCGACGCGCATATTCGCCTGGCGAATCCGCGTACGCCAGAAACCGCGGACCAGCTCATGCTGCGCCGCGCCTATAACTACGACAATGGCGTGCGCGATAACGGCACCCTCGATGTCGGTCTCGTCTTTATCTGCTTCCAGCAGGACTTGGAGCGTCAGTTCATTACGGTGCAAAAGCGCCTCGAAGGTGAACCCCTAGCGGACTATATCCGACCCTATGGTGGTGGCTATTTTTATGCTTTGCCCGGCGTCGCTGATGACTCCGACTTTTTCGGCCGCTCCCTCCTCCAAGCCTAGAAATGCTTCACCGACTCGCACTGTGCGGGAAAGCCGTGTGATCTGGGAAGCGTCCGCCCAAAAAATGAGGGCAGGGTCTTCAGCTTGAATTGGCCCACGGCGGGACCCAGACTATTCGGCCCCGCCGCCGCGCTAACCGGCCGCGCACCGGCGGGGCGTTCGGGTCATCGTCATTGACGCCGTTGTGGTACGGACACGCCACACTGAGATTCGCCATATTGGTCTCGCCGCCGTGTTTCCACGCCCGCAGATGATGAATCTGGCACTTATCTGCCGGATAATTGCACTCGGCCCACGGGCACGTGGGGTTTTCCGCGCTCGCCATCAGCCGCTGCTTGTCCGAGGCATGCCGCGAGGTGCGATACAGGTTCACCGGTCCCTCATAGGGATGGACGAGCGTGACAAGTCCGCAGTCGGCAAGGCGCTTTTCCACCAGTTTGGCACCGCTGATTTCGGCCCCATTGGTCAACCGCAGCGTAATTTCCTCGCCTCCACCGTCGAGGATTTCATCTAATTCATCGAGCTGGATGATGATATTCGTCATCGCGGCAGGGCGAGCCGTGGCCCCGCCGCGGAAGAAAATATTCTCCACGGAATCCAAGGGTTTCTCTTCGCTGATGCTGGCGTGCAGGTCAGCGATGAAATCGGAATCACCGGTAATCGAAAGCGTCGACGGCCCGCCCTTGCGCCGCGTCATCCGCACCCCCTTCTCCGGCTGCCGCGGCGGATACATCTCCTTCAACCGCGTGCGGGCAAGATGCTCCACATCCCGGTCTGTGGCACACAACTCCGACCGCAGCGCCCACGCGTCCCGCTTGGATTTCGTGCGGGAGACGTATTTTTCAATGAGCTTCAACGTGGCCAGGCAATGCGTGGTGGCCCGGCACGAGCGCTGCCGGCGGGTGAAGGAGGTGGGGCCAAAGTAGACGTCGGCAAGCGCGAGCAGGCTACGAGCTTCCTGCCGGGGCAGGCCCAGCCGACGCAGATCCGCCTCGCGCACGCCGGGGACCTCGCCGAGAAGCTCCATCGGCGAGGCAAGTTGGCGGGCGTAGTCTTGCAAGCGGGTCATGCCCGTGAGCATAAGACACCCCGCAAGGCCGCAGCAGCGCCCCCGCGTGAGCTTGTGGATAACTCGCCTCTCCCGTCACACCGCCCCCGAACCCACCCGGCAGCCTGTGGATAACCTGCGGTACCCTCGAATGCGAAAGCGAGAAAAGGAGCTCCCCATGTCTGACCCGACCAAGCGAATCCGTCCTACCAACCCCGGACGCCTGGCTGCCCCACGCCAGGCCCAGCAGCTGCCGCCCCTGCCGGTGACTCGGGCGCGCATTGGCGAGCGGATGGCCACCGAGGTTTTCCAGGAAATGGGCGAGGGGATGCTCGAGGAGTTGCAGAACTTCCGCCGCGATCTGCACCGCAACCCAGAGATTGGCCTGGATCTCCCGCGCACGCAAAAGAAGGTCTTGGAAGCGCTCGAAGGCCTGCCGCTGGAGATTCACGTGGGCCAGGATCTGAGCTCAGTGGTGGCCGTGTTGCGCGGCGGCCAGCGCGGCGAGCGGCCGGTGTCTGTGCTTTTGCGTGCGGACATGGACGCCCTCGAGGTACGCGAGCAGACCGGCAGCCCGTTTGCCTCGACGAATGGGTATATGCACGCCTGCGGACACGACCTGCACACCGCCGGCCTAGTGGGCGCGGCGCGGATTCTGTGTGAGCATCGGGAGGAGCTGCACGGCGATGTCACGTTTATGTTCCAGCCCGGGGAAGAAGGCCCAGGCGGCGCGTTGCCGATGATTGAAGAGGGCGTGCTCGACGCCGCTGGCCGACGCCCCATTGCTGCCTACGGCCTCCACGTTGGCCCGCAGGACCGCGGTACCTTCCACTATGTGCCAGGCCCGATGATGGCTAGCTCTTCCAACCTGACCATTACGGTGCTGGGCAAGGGCGGGCATGGCTCCCGCCCGCACGATGCTATTGACCCGGTAGCGGCGCTGGCGGAGATTCAAATGTCTTTGCAGACCGCACTGACCCGCCGCTTCGATGCGCTCGAGCCCATCGTTATTACCGTGACTAACCTGTGGGCGGGTGATGGCGCGTATAACGCCATCCCGGAGCGCGCAGCTTTGGGCGCTACGGTGCGCGTGCTGCGGGATGAGAAGATCGACGCCGTGCGGCAGATGATTACGGAGGTCTCCAGCTCCGTCGCTGCTTCGCACAGGTGCACCGCACAGGTGGATTTCGAGGTCTTGTACCCCACCACCAAGACGAATCCGCGGGAAAATCAGTTCGCTGCTACCTTGTGGAGCCAGATGTTTGGCACCGAAAACGTCCAGCCTTTCGATGCCCCGATGATGGCCTCCGAAGACTTCGGCTACGTCCTCGCGCAAGTGCCGGGCACGTTTATGTGGATGGGCACGGCCAATCCAGACAAGCCCGAAAATGAGCGCGAGTGGAACCACTCGCCGATGATGCGCTTTGATGACTCGGTGCTGGGAATGCAGTCCGCGGCACTGGCGGCCGTCGCATTTGAGCGCTTGGCCACCGAAAACGAGCACCCGTCCGCGCAGACGAAGGCCATGCGCGATGCGGCCGGGGTGCAAAAATAATTCATCCCTAGGGATTATGGCCGCTGGCTTAAGCTTGAGGCCATGGTCAGAACGAAGTGGAATACGGCGGGCATTGTGGCCGCCTGCGCGGTGGCGAATTGGCTCATCGGCATGGTGCTGATGAACCTCGACATTGAGGAGTATTCGCCGTCGTTTGCGGAGTATGGGCCCTATATCTGCACCAGCTTTGCGGTGGGCGTGCTGGGTATTTTCGCCCTGCCCTTTGCCCTGGAGCATCAGCCGCGCGAGCTTTCCGACGTCGACTATGCCGGCTCCACCCGCAGCTTCATCGCTGGGTGCATCGTATTGCTGGGGTCAAGCTCTTATTTTGGCGCGGTGAGCGGAGTCGTGGCTTTTATTTCCATGGTCTCGCGGCGCTCGACCTCGCGCTCGGTGGCCGCAGTGGCGTGCTTCGTGGCGGCATTTGCGATTGATACCATCTTCAACCCCTATATGAGCTGGGACGAGATCGGGTGGTTTGGTGCCATCTTCGTCGTGGTCGTGATGGTCGCGGGGTTATTGGTGGGCCAAAAGCGCGCCAATCTGCGCGAAACGCGGTGGCGAGTGGAACAACAAGCCCGGATGAACCGGGAAGAGATGCGCGCCAAGGTAGAACGCGCGCGGCAAGAGGAGCGCGAGAGCATCGCGCGGGATATGCACGATTCGCTCTCGCATCGGTTGAGCCTTGTGGCTATTCATGCGGGTGCGCTGAGCTATCCGCGCGAGGGCGTGCCGGCCGAGTTCACAGATGCAGCGCGCACCATCCGCACGGAGGCCCAGAACGCGGTCGAGGATTTGCGCACCGTTTTAAGTGCTTTGCGTGAAGATCTTTCCCAGGACCCACGCACTGGTCTAGAGGAGATGGTCGCGGCCGCGCGCGAGGCCGGCACGGAAGTGACGGTGACCTACGCGGACGGTGCCGGCCCGGACGTTTTTGCCGGGTTGCCCACGATGACCCAGCACACCGTGCACCGCGCAGTACAAGAGGGCCTGACGAACGCACGCAAGCACGCGCCCAGCCAGACGGTAAGCATCACGGTGCGTGAGACGAGCGGCGCGGTGGACATCGAGATGCGCAACCCGCTCCCGGCGGCTAAGGCCGATGATCGCGCGGGCAGTAGCGCCGGCGGCTACGGGCTGGTGGGCCTGCGCGAGCGCGTGGAGCTATCCGGCGGGCGCATGAATGTCCACGTCGGCGAAGAATGCGAGGAATTTGGATGGAGTATCCGTTTACCGCTAGCGCACAAGGAGGCCACACAATGAGTGAGATGAGCTGGCAGTTGCGCCATCCCGAATACGGGCTCATGCGCATCGACCTAGAAGAAACCACGGATCGTGAGGGGTGGACGGGAAAATACTTAGACTTTAAGCGCAGTCTTTTTACCTCCACCGTTGACGGAACTTCGCGCAAGCTCAGCTATACCGATACCGATGACTCGGCCTATAGCCTGGAATTCCTGCGCGGGCACCGCGACGATAACGCGCCCGAAGACACAGACCGCATCGAGCTGGTGGAGCGCCGCGGTTACGTCGTGCCGGAGTTTCGCGGGCAAGGTGCGAGGGTGATGTTTGCGGCGGTGGGGAAGGTGGACGTCGATAAGCGCCTGCATCGGGTGAATTTATGGACGTTGCTCTTGCAGACGGCTCTGACATTCATTGCGGCCACGCTAGTCATCGAATTTTTCCCCAGATTCTTCGAAAAACTAAACGATATTCTCGTTCCCTCGTTCCTCAACGGCGTAGTGGTGGGCCACGCCAAGATAGTGCCGGTAGCACTGGCAATGTTCATGGCACTTACAGTGGCATATACGCCCGTTGCGTCGACGTTTTGGCGGGCGCGGTGGAATCAACCAGTAGGAAAGGGAGCATGATGGCCGATGCCCTGCGCGTAGTGCTCGTCGATGACGAGGCTCTAGTCCGCAGCGGCCTGCGCCTGCTGCTATCCAACGCGCCCGATATCGAGGTCGTGGCCGAGGCGAGCAATGGCCGAGACGCGGTGGCTACCGTCCTCGACGCACAGCCCGATGTGGTGCTAATGGATATTCGCATGCCGGTCATGGATGGCATCGCGGCCGTGGAGAAGATTCTGTCGGTCCACGCTGTGCCGATAATCATGCTTACGGCCTTCGATACCGATTCCTTTATCCTGCGGGCCCTGCGCGCCGGGGCGGCCGGGTTCTTGCTCAAGTCGACGCCGCCGGAATCGCTCATGGCGGCCGTGCGTGCGGCCGCGGCGGGGCAGCCGTTGTTGAGCCCGCAGGTCGTCGACAAGCTGGTAGGCATGCAAGGCCCCGCGCTTTCCGACGCCCAATCCCACCACACCCGCACCGCTCGCACCCGGCTTTCCACTTTGAGCTCGCGCGAGCGGGAGATCGCCGGGTTGGTAGCCCAAGGCTTGAATAATCAAGACATCGCCGACCAACTGGTGGTGTCCCTGGCGACGGTGAAGTCGCATATGCAGCATATTTTGAAAAAGATCGGCGGTACCAGCCGCGTGCACATCGCCATTGTGGTCTTAGAGGCGCGTGGCTGAGGACGGAGAATCCTCCCTGCGGGGGATACCGCGCTGGCGGCGGGTCGGCTTAGACTGGTGCGCGTTATGAAGTTGTTCCGAAAATCCGACGAGATGCTCCAGCGCCCGCTGTGGCAGAAGCTCATCATTGCGGCGGTGGCAGTGATAGGCGATTTTGCCGTCTTTTCCGTCCGGTTTAGCGAGAGCGACGGATCGCCCGAAAGGCTGTTTATTTTTTTCGCGGCGACGATCGGAACGTGGATCTTATTGCCGTTTGCTCTCCGGCATGCTGCGCGGGAGCGTGACCCGCGCAGCGCACAGCCCGGCCCGCGCAGCGCGTTGGTAGCGGCGACGATCATTTCCGCAACGGTGTCGATTGCTGAGTCCCGCCCCTCGGTATATATAGCGGCATTTTCTGCGGCCTCGCGCCGCAGCCGGTTGTGGATGGCGACGGTATGTGCGGCCATGGTGGCCTCGGAGTTAGTCACTCTCGATTTATCTCGAAGCGAAGGGCTTAATGCTCCCGGGAAGCTGGGATTTTTCATTGCCATCATCCTCCCAGCAGTAGTGGTTTTAGTCGTCGGGTTGGTTCGCTCGAACCAAAAAGAGCGCACGATTGCGCTGCAGGCGCAGGCGGAGCTCACGCATGAGGAAATGACCACTCGGGAGAATTTTGCGCGGCAGGAGGAACGCGACCGGATTGCGCGGGATATGCACGATACGCTCTCGCATCGGCTGAGCATGATTGCGGTCTACGCCGGCGGGTTGGCCTACCGCAAAGACCTAGATCCGGAAGAGACGCGGAAGTCCGCGCGCACGATTCGCGATGAAGCCGAGGCCGCCGTGGGGGATCTGCGTGAGGCGCTGCACTCGCTGCGTAGCGAGGGGCGCATCGATCCGCGCGAGGGCGTGGAATCGCTGGTGGAGCGTTCCCGCCGGGCGGGCATGGATGTGGAGGTGCGCTACAAGCAGGGCGCGGGGCCGCAGTCGCTGGCGGAGCTTAGCACCATGGGTGGCCACGCGCTCAACCGCGCGGTGCAGGAGGGCCTGACTAACGCCCGCAAGCACGCGCCGGGCGAGCCAGTGACCATCACCATCGCCGCGCTTGCCGACGCCCTCATAATCACCATGTCCAACCCCGTCGCCCCAGCTGGGAAGAAGGGGAGTGGGAACAGTGGCGGGTACGGGATCGTCGGCATGCGCGAGCGCGCTAGCGTTGTGGGTGGATCATTACAGGTACAGGACGAGGAAGGACGCTTCTCGTGGACTCTGCGCCTGCCTAGGAAGGAAGAAAAGTGAGTGAGATTCGGGTAGTGCTCGTCGACGATGAGCCGCTGCTGCGCCACGGGCTGCGCATGATCTTGGAAGGCGCGCCGGGCATTAGCGTCATTGGCGAGGCCGGAAACGGCAAGGAGGGAGTCGAGCTCATCCTGGCCGAGGAGCCGGACGTGGTGTTGATGGATATTCGCATGCCGGTCATGGACGGCATCGAGGCGACGGCGCAGCTGCATTCGCTGGCCGGCGCACGGGATATCCCGGTGGTGATGCTTACCGCCTTTGATACCGACGAATTCATCCTGCACGCCCTGCGCGCAGGTGCCGTGGGCTTTTTGTTGAAGACGACGGCGCCGGAGGCGCTGGTGGCGTCGGTAAGAGCGGCGTCCCAAGGCCAGCAACAGCTCAGCCCGAAGGTGCTAGAAAACCTGGTGGGGCTGGCGGCCACGCCGCCGCAGCCGGAACAAGAGATGATTCAGCCCAGCGGGCTGGCCGAGCTGAGCGAGCGCGAAAATGAAATCGCCCAGCTGGTGGCCCAAGGACTGAGCAACGCCGAGATTGCCGAGCAGCTATTCATCTCCCTGACCACGGTCAAGACGCACATGAAGCACATCCTGGCCAAGATCGATGGCACCAACCGGGTACACATCGCAATTGCGGTGCTCGGCGGCTAGTCGCGGCTGGGCTGGCCTGGGCAACTAAGGCCGGCGGAAAATGGCGGAGGCTAGGCCCACCAGCGCGATGACGCCGACGATAAGGGACGCCACCGGCCAGTACTGCGGGAAGTACTTGAGCGTGTAGCCGAATACTTGGCCGTCATCGAACTGCTGCCATAGCGCGAAGGGCATCCACCACAGCTTGGTTAGCGCCAGGATGGCGCCCACCAAGCCGGCGGCGACGCGGCTGCCTCCGCGGAGGAAGAAGCTCGCCGCAACCAGCAGTACGCCCGCAATGGTCAGGGCGAATAGGAGGGGAGTTTCGGTGCCCAGCGGAGAGCCGCGCAGCAGGAACTCGTGGTCGATTGCGTGTTGCTCGATGAGGGTATATCCATCGAGGACAACGTCGTCTGGGATTCCCATAGGTTAATTCTCCTTAATTGTGCCCGGAGCGGCTGGGGCGCCTGAGGTGGCATAGGGAAGGCCGACGGAAACGCGGAAATCTGCCACCCTAGAACCGGGTTGTACGTCAATTATAGACAATTCTGTCTTAGAGGGCGTAGTCTGAAACCCTTGACTCGATGCAAGGAGACAGTGTGAGTATTACCGGACTTCTCACAGGCATCGCCTTCGGTGCTGTGTTGCAGCGCGGGCGCTTCTGCGTAACCGGTATGCTGCGCGATATTTTCCTCAATAAGACCTGGCGCGGCTTTACCGCCCTGCTCATTTTGATTTCCGTGCATGCCTTTGGCCTGACTCTGTTGACAGGCACGGGCGTGCTTTCGCCGGAGATTAGTGATTTTAAGCCGGTAGCCGTCATCGTGGGCGGCTTCATCTTTGGCCTCGGCATTATCTTGTCCGGCGGTTGTGCGTCCGGCACGTGGTACCGCTCGGCTGAGGGACTCGTCGGCTCGTGGATTGCACTGCTGTTTTATGGGCTTTCGGCCGCGGCCATGAAGTCCGGCCCGCTGTCCGGTGCCAATGATTGGTTCAAGCAGTGGAGCCTCCCAGTTACCACCATCCACGGCGCGCTGCATATCTCACCGTGGATCCTGGTGGCGGTCCTGTGGGTCGTGACCTTCCTGCTGTGGCGCCACTATCGCGCCAAAGACGCCGGCCGCCCCAAGGTGGACCTGGGACAGCCGTGGTACGCCAAGCCGCTGAACATGAATATCGCGGCCGTGCTCGTTGGCATCATTGGCACGGTGGGCTTTGTGCTCTCGGCCGACGCTGGCCGCAATGGCGGCCTCGGCATCACCACGCCGACCGCGGACATCGTTCGCTGGACCGCCACCGGCGATTCCGCCCGTATGAACTGGGGCACCCTGTTGGTTATCGGCCTATTGGTAGGCGCGTTTATCGCCGCCAAGTCCGCTGGTGAGTTCCGCGTGCGCGTGCCCGATGCGCAGACCGCGACCCGCGCTATTTGGGGCGGCATCATGATGGGCGTAGGCGCGTCGCTGGCCGGCGGCTGCACCGTGGGCAATGGCATGGTGGAGACCTCCCTGTTTAGCTTCCAGGGCTGGGTATCGCTGTTCTTTATGGCCTTGGGCGTCGGTGCGGGTGCGCGCCTGTGGCTCAAGCCGAAGAACGCGCAGAGCCGTGAGCCGCAGCAGCCGCAGACCTACTCCACCGAGGAATCCGTGGATAACAAGGTGGCTTCCGCCGAGGATAAGGTACTGCCGAGCTTTGCCACTGCCACCGGAGCGGTAGCGCTCAAGACTAAGCCGCAGGCGAAGAACAAGGCCCGCGCGCTGGGCGGCGGGCGCTATGCGCTCGATACCCTCGGCGCGGTGTGCCCGTTCCCGTTGATCGAGGCCAAGCAGGTCATGGCGGAGCTGGAGACTGGCGAGGCACTGGTTATTGACTTCGACTGCACCCAGGCCACCGAATCCATTCCGCAGTGGGCGGCTGATGAGGGCCATGAGATTCGTGATTTCCATCGCTCGGGGGATGCTGGCTGGCAGGTCACGGTGGTCAAGGGCGGCTAATTACATCATTGTCAGCTACTATGTGGAGGCAGAAGAATCGAGCGTGATTCTTGTGTCTCCTTTGTGGTTTGAAAGAAGTTATCGCATGCCCGAGTTTGATGATAATTCCACCGCTGTTGCGGATATTTTGCATGCCTTCGCCGTCTTTGAGCGCGAGGAAGAACACCTGCTGGACGCGGAACTGCGCCTCAACGTCTATGCCAGCTAGGCCATGATTCGCGTCTTTGCTGCGTTATCGCCCTCGGCCGCCGCGCGCGAGCATTTGGTGCATACGCTGCGGCCCATCCATGCGGCAACTACTAATGAGCTGCGCTGGACGGATCCGGATAATTGGCATGTGACCATGGCCTTTTATGGCGATCAGCCCAATGATGCCGCGGCGGTGCGCGAGCACCTAGCCCACGCGGTGGCTGGGCGCGGGGCGTTGGATGTGCACCTGAGCGGAGCGGGGAGCTTTGAGCAGCGCACGTTGTGGGTGGGCGTCGGCGGGCAGGCGCGCGGTGTGCGGGAGTTGATGGCGCAGTGCCAGCTTGCCGACGTCCCCTTTAGCCACCACCGCCCCCACCTCACCGTCGCGCGCGCTGGTCGGCGGACCCGTGAGCTGTGGGCGCTGGCGGATTATGTGCGTGCTTTATCGGTGTATCGGGGGCCGGATTTTCGCGCGGACAGGGTATGCCTGATGCAATCGCACCTCGGTGAGGGCCGCGGCGGTGGCCCACGCTACGAAGTTATAGAGGAGTATCCGCTGTTTTAAGCGGCGCGGGCGGTGCGGATTTCGCGGACGAGGGAATCAAGCTCCGCGCGGGTGGCCGTGCGGTCCGGGTGGGTGGTGCAGAAATCTAGCAGGAAGTAACCGGCATGTTGTATGGCAATGTGCCGGGCCCAGAATTGGCGCACGGCATCCGGGTTATCCACGGCGAGGGACTGGATGGCGCGGCGCTCCGAGAGCAGCTCGTATTGCAGGTCGCGGCGCGCGGACAGTACGGCATCTGGGGTATTGACAAAGAGCAGGCCGAGCAGGGTGGCCATGGACTCCATCGCGCGGACCTGCAGGCGAGCCTGATTGCGCACGGGGGCGCTGCGCTGCCACAGCCATAGCACCGCGGTGGCGATGAGGATGGACAAGATGATTTCGCCGCAGCGGGCCTGGATGGTCGGCCACAGGGGACGGGTGGCGGAATTGCCCATGAGGAGGGCGAGCGGGGTGGAGAAGATAACGCAGATGGCGTAGTTCTTGGCCACGAAGATTTCGGCGCAGAATTGGCACGCGGCCAGCGCGAGCAGGAGCGTCCACCCTTGAATGCCAAAGTAATGGAGGATAGAAAACAGCAGTACGCCGACGACAGAGCCGAGCATGCGGTGGATGCCGCGGACAGTGCCCGGCACGTGATCGGGTCCCCATTGCAGCATGAGGAAGGCAGAGACCACGCCCCAGTCCGGGCGGTCGAAGCCGAGGGTTAGGCCCACCAGCACGGTAATGGCCGCGGAAAGGACCACCTTTTGTGTCGTGACCATGGCGTGCGAATCCCGGACCGCGGCGCGATACAACCGGTAGCGGCCGGTGGGGCGGGTGTGCGGGATGGCAGTGCGATCCGGATCGACGTCGGTGACATTATCGGTGAGCTGATCGGAGTCGGCGCCCAAATCCAAGGCGCGATTATGCGCCACGATGGTGTGCTGGGCCGCGAGGGTGCGCTCTACTAGGTGGGCGCCCTGGGAGTCGATGATGCGGCCGCCGCGGATAATGCGGGCGTCGGAAAGCGCCTGCCAGGCAGCAAAGAGCGCGGTCTGCGCCTGGTGGTGGCGGGCCAAGGAATCGTCGCGGTCATCTTTGAATGCGGCCGCGGCCTTTTCCAGTGCGGCGACCGCGCGGCGCTCGGGGCCGTGGGAGTCAATAAGCGCCGGCGCCATGCCGAGCACGAGGCTGGCTACCATGCCGGTCAGCGCCCAAAAGAGCAGCTGGCCCACGGTGACATCGGTGCGCGCAAGCATCACCGAACCGCCGCCGACCATGACCAAGAAGAAGGTGCCCGGCGGCGGCAAGCGCAGGGCATTTTGGGCAAAGCCGCACACGGCGGCCAATGCCGTGGTGTATAAGCCTGCCAGCAGCAGCCACCAATGGCCGTGGCCAGGCGCAAAGATGAGGTGGCCTACTAGCACGCCCACGGCCGCGACGGTAATGAGTGCGGTGCCGGCGGTGAGCATGACGCGGGGGCGGGTGCGATAAGGGTGGCCCTCGCCAAAGATGACGGTGAACGCGCCGGTGGAAATGAGCAGGATGGCGTAGTCGTGGCCGGTCAGCAGCGCGATGGCGCCGGGAATGAGAATCGCCAAGCCCGCGCGCAGGGCACTGGGCCAGCGCACCGAGGCGCTATTAAACGTGGTGAGTAACTGGGTGGTGCTGGGGCGCTGCGGGATGGGATAGTCAAGCTGGGTGGCCACGGAGCAGCAGGATCCTTTCTCGGCGGAGTTATCTGACCCGACTACCTTACGCCCGAAGCCACCCGCTTTACATGTCGGCGGCCGCGATGAGCCGGCGCGTGTAGTCCGTGCTGGGCGAGGACCATACGGAGTCGGTCGCTCCGTGCTCGATGAGCCGGCCGCGGTCCAGGACCGCGACGCTATCGCATAGGTGGCGCACCACCGCGAGATCGTGGGTGACAAAGAGCAGGGTGAGCTTGCGCTTGGCGATGACCCCCGCCAAAAGCTCCAGCACCTGGGCGCGCACCGACATATCGAGGGCAGAGACAGCTTCATCGGCCAGCAAGATATCCGGCTCGCCGCACAGTGCGCGGGCGATGGAAATGCGTTGGCGCTGGCCACCGGAGAACTCGTGCGGGAAGCGATCGAGGCTCTCGGCCGGCAGGCCGACCTCCTCAAGCGCGGCCGCGGCGCGAGCGCGCTTGTCGGCCTTGCTGGGACTGCCGGGGATGGCCTCTGCGATGGATTTCCAGACTTTCAGCCGCGGGTTAAGCGAGCCCTGCGGGTCTTGGAAGACCATCTGCACGCGGCCGCGGACGTCGATGTCACCGCTCGTGGGCTGGTCGAGCCCGGCGATGAGCTTGAGCAGGCTGGTCTTGCCCGAGCCGGAGCCGCCCACGATGCCGAGGCGCTCGCCGTGGTGCACGCGCAGGTCGATGCCATCCAGTGCGGTATGTGCGGCGTGGACCTTGCTGACCCCGCGTAGCGTCACCAGCGCATCCTCCTCCGCCGTGGCAGGAGAAAGGCTCAGCTCCGGCGGCCGCGAGGAGGCGATGAGCGTGCGGGTATAGGGATGCTCGGGGTGGACAAGCACGCGCTCGGTGGGACCGGATTCCACCACCGCGCCCTGGTGCATGACTAGGACGTTGGGGCACATGCGGCGAATAACGCCCAGGTCATGGGTGATAAAGATCAGAGCGGTGCCGTGGGCCTTGGTCACCCGCTCGATAACGCGCAGCACGCCATCTTGGGTGGTGGCATCCAGCGCGGTGGTTGGTTCATCGCAGATGAGGAGGTCGGGGCGCCCGGCCATGGCCATGGCGATGAGCACGCGCTGGCGCTGCCCGCCGGAGAGCTGATGCGGGAACCGGGAGGCGACATCGGCGGCTAGGTCCACCTCGTCAAGCGCGGCCGCGCAATCGCGCACCCCGGCCTGGGAGAGCTGCGTGCCTATGCGCATGAGCGGATCCAGCGCGCTCATCGGCTCTTGGAAGACCATCGCCATGGTGGACCCGCGCAAGGGGCGGATGCGGGCATCGCGCGCGCCGATCACCTCGGTCCCATCCACGGTCACGGAGCCGTTGGCGCGCACCCCATCGGGCAGAAGGCCCATGATGGATAGCGCCGTGAGGGACTTGCCGGAGCCGGATTCACCAATGATGCCGAGCTTCTCGCCGGCCGCGAGCTCGACGTTAATGGGGCCTAGCAGGGCAGTGGTGGACCCGGTGGCGGTAACCGTCAGGTCATCTACGTGGAGCAGGCTCATCGCGCGGATCCTTTCAGGCGGGGATCGAGGAGGTCACGGAGGGCGTCGCCAAGCAGGTTAAAGCCCAGCACCGTGGCAGCAATGGCCAGCCCCGGCCAGAAGGCCTGCAGGGGAGCGGTGCCCAGCAGCGACTGGGAATCTTGCAGCATGCGGCCCCAAGAGGCCGCCGGTGGGGCGGTGCCCAGGCCGAGGTAGGACAGGCCGGCCTCGGCCAGGATGGCAAGGGCGAAATAGACGGAGGCCTGCACGATGAGCAGCCCGGTGAGGTTGGGAAGGATATGGCGCAGCGCCACCTTCCAACCCGGCACCGCGGAAATGCGCGCGGAGGAAATAAAGTCCTGCGTGATAACCTGCAGCGTGCCTGAACGCGCCACGCGGGCGAAGGAGGGAATGCCGGCGATGCCGATGGCAACCATGGCAGTCAGCGTCGAAGGGCCCCACACCGCGCCGGCAATAATCGCCAACAACAGCGCGGGGAAGGCAAGCAACAGATCCGCGCCGCGCATCACCAGGGCATCTACCCATGTGCCGCGGCGCATGCCGGCCAGGATGCCCAAGGGCACGCCCACGAGGGCGGCGATGCCCACCGCCACCAGACCGACAAAGACCGTAATCTGGGCTCCCGCCATGATGCGGGAGGCGGTATCGCGCCCAAAGCGGTCCGTGCCCAGGAGGTGCTCGGCGCTGGGACCGGCAAGGCGCACATCCGGGTGCGCCAGCGTCGGGTCATAGGGCGTCCACACCAGCGAAAGTAGCGCCACCAGCACCGTGGCGGCAACGAGGAAGGCGCCCAGCCAGCCAGAAAAACGCAGCTTCATTATTTCTCACCTGCCGTGATGCGAGGATCGATGAATCGGTAGGCCACATCCGTTAAGGCATTGACCACCAAGGCGAAGGCAACGAGCAGCATGACCAGGGTTTGCACCGTGGTTAGATCGCGCACCGATACCGCGTCCAAAAGCATGGAACCAATACCGGGGATGACAAAGACGGATTCGATCACCACCGCACCCACGACCATTGTGGTTAGCTGCACGCCGGCCACGGTAAGCACCGGCAGCGCCGCATTGCGCAGGCCATGGCGCTTTAGCGCCTCCCACGGGGACTGGCCGAGCGCACGAGCGGTGCGGATATAGTCTTGATTCAGTACATCAAGCACCGCCGAGCGCACGTAGCGCGTCAGCATTGCGCCTTGCACCACGGCCAGCGCAATGACCGGCAAAATAAGGTGGCGAATAAACTCGCCTGCGCCCTGGTTGGGCGGCACCCACCCATTGGCCGGCAGCCAGCCCAGATGGACGGCAAAGATAGCCACCAGAATGATGCCGAGGAGGAAGCTGGGCACCGCAATGCCCAGCTGCGTGCCGGCCGAAACCACATCCGCGCCGCGGGTACGGTTGCGCAGTGCCAACCACATACCCACCGGGATGGCCCCGGCCAGCGCAAGCAGCATCGCTAGGCCAATGAGGATGAGCGTGACCTGGGCGCGGTCTAGCACTAGCGGCGTAATATCCTGCTGCGAGGACAAAGACTGCCCAAAACTGCCGGTAAATAGGCCTTTTATCCACTCCCAATATTGGGTAAGCAGCGGGCGATCCAGGCCCAGCGCAGAGCTGAGCTCGTCGACGGCCTCTTCTGTCGCATTCACCCCCAGCGCCACCCGTGCCGGGTTGCCCGGCACCGCGCGCATGAGCGCGAAGATGATGATGGAGGCTACAAAGAGCGTTAACGCAAAGCGCAGCAGCGGGCGTACGATGGCGCGCCCCGTGGTAGGAAGGGAACTCATCGGGCCTCCTTTTCGGTGTTATCGGCGGCGGCAGCTTTGGCGTCCGCGTCCGCGCCGGCAGAAGTCAGGTCGCGCAGGATGAGCGCGTCGGTGACCTGATTCGGATGTAATCCGCGCACACCAGCGCGGGTGAGCACGATATTGGGCATATTCATTAACGTCAGCGCGCCAGCATCCGCCATGATCTGGTCCACGGCCTGCGCCATGAGCTTGGGGTAGTCCTTTTCGGGTGCGGAATCGGCTTGGGCCAAAAGCTCGCGGGTGCGCGGGGAATCGTAGTTGAGGTAATAATCCGGATCGCCGAACAAGGTGGGCACATCGCGCGGCTCCACGTGGGAGATGAGCGACATCTGATAGTCCTTAGCCCCTATCACCTGGCCTAGCCACACGGCCGGGAATTCGGCGGATTCCAGCGTCACCTTAAAACCAACCTCAGTAAGCTGCGAGTACAGCAGCTCGGCGACGGTCTGGGCGTAGGGTCGCGTCGGCGTGGTCAGTGTGATTTCGGCGCCTTTCGCGCCGGCCTCCGTGAGCAGCTGGCGGGCCTTATCTGGGTCGTAGTTGTAGTAGTGCTTGCCCTCGAACCACGGATCTGTGGGCGGGATCGGTGCGCCGCCGGTGTCCTTGGCCATGCCATTCCACAAAATGTCATTGGCCGCCGAGCGGTCCACGGCATAGGCCACGGCCTGGCGCACCCGTGGATCGTCGAAAGGCGCGCGGGCATTATTCATGGACAACAGCACCTCACCATTGGTGGTGCCGACCTCGGTAGCGATGCCCTCTTTGACGTCATCAAGAAGCTCCGGGTTTTGCACGCCCAAGACCACGTCTACGCCGCCGGCCTGCAGTGCATTGACCGAGGAGATGGTATCCGGGAAATAGCGCACCGTGACATCCCGCGCGGCGGGCTTTCCCCAATATTCGTCGCGAACGTGCAGCTCTACGAATTCCGAAGGCGCAAAGCGGGACACCTCATAGGGGCCGGTTCCCACTGGCTGCGCGGCGAGGTTATCCATGCCGTGTGGCGTCATCATCGCGCCGGTGGCCGTTCCCATGGACCATAGCCAGCCATTGGACGGCTGCTTGAGGTGCACTTTTAGCGTGTGATCCTCGGCTGCGGTGACCTTGTCTACCGGATCCATGGCGGCGGCGATTCCGTTGGTCCATTTCTCGCGCACGTAGTTAATGGAAAAGGCGGCGGTCTCAGCGTTAAAGGCATCGCCGTTGGAAAAGGTGACGCCCTCGCGCAGGTGGAAAGTATAGGTACGGGCATCGTCACTAATATCCCACGAAGTGGCAAGTCCTGGGGTAATGGAGCCGTCTTCATCGATGCGCACGAGGGTCTCGTAGACGTTATCCATAAGCACTGCGGGAATGGCGGCGCCACCGGTGGTGGTGAAATCCAGCGAGGTGGCGGCCGATGTAGAGGCCACGGTGAGGGCAGAAGGTGCGGTGTCGCTGCCTGCCTGGGTGGTATCAACCACCGCGGTATGGCCCGCGGAACATGCCGATAGTGTTCCTACAGCGGCCGCCATGGCGAGACTGCACAGCGCCCTACTGGCGCAAAATCTTCTCATAGAAAGTAGGGTAGCCGGTGGGTATAGCTGCCGTGAAACTTATGCAAAATTTCCAGGTGTGGGGATAACTTCTAGGGGTGAAACGCCCCCGCGCACGCTATTCATCGCCAGCTTCATGCGGTCCGCTCGGTAGAGATAGACCGCCAATTCCACCGGCTCGCCGGAGTGGTTGGAAATCTCCATCTGCAGCCGCCACAGCGGGGTACCCGTAGTCACGCCAAGCGCTTCGGCGTCTTCGGCATTGGCTTCCTCCAGTGTGAGTTCGCGGCGCACATTATCAAAGTCCACGCCGCAATCGCGCAGGCGCGCATGAATGGAGCCGGCATCCGCATCGAAATCTAGGATGTGCTTTCCCACCACCATGGGGAAATACATCCGCTCGATGGCAATGGGGTGGTCCTCGGTATAGCGCACGCGGTGGACAAATACGACATTTTGTTCTGGGTCTACGCGCAGAAAGCGGCTGATATCCCGCGGCGCGCGGCGGCGAGCCAGCCACAGGGTGTGCTGCTGCGGATTCACGTCATATTCGCTTAGCCAACTGGAAATGGAATAGATGGACTCAAAAAGCTCGGCCTGGGTGGAGGCCAAAACGGTAGAGCGGCGCCCGCGGCCAGAGGACACCAGCCCTTCGGCCCGCAAAGCCGCTACCGCTTGGCGCACGGGTCCGCGGGAAGAAGAAAACTTCTCGCATAAATCTGCTTCGCTAGGTAGAAAATGGCCTGGTTGCAGCACGCCAGAGCGGATCTGTTCTCGCAGGTAGTCCGCGATCTTTTTATGTTGCTGTTTATCGCGTGGGCTCATTCAACCTTTGTCCTTAGTTTCTCCGGGGCCTTTCCCAGCGGAGCGAAACACAGTAATGCTATTCCATTTTGCAAAGGCGCGCTAATGCAATGAAGCTACCGAGCATGCGAGCCCCGCCCGGTCGAGGGGAAAGCAAAGGAAAAGGCCACGCGCCGTCCGACCAGCGCCGAGTTAGTAGGCGAGCACGCTAGGCTAAGTGTCCGTGGACGAGAGCACCGAAACGATTGAAGTACGCGCGGCCAGCGGCAGCGTGCGCCTAGGCAAGGCGGTAACGGTGGCGGTCATCATCGCCGTTGCCCTGCTTGTAATCGGTGGGGTGCTTATTTACTCGGCGCTGCAGGAACCGGCTGGTACGCGCCTGCACTTCGTTTATCTCATTGCCGCGCTCATGCCCCTAGGCGGGGCGTTGTGCGCCATGTTGGCGGTGGTGGCCTCAGGGCGGCGCAGGACGCGTCCGGTGCTGCGCATCGGTGAGGAGATTTCCTTGCCCCACCAGCGGACCAGTTTCGTCGCCTCCGAGCTAGAGCGCGTGCAGTTCTATTCGCTCGAGTCGGATCAGAATTTTCTTGCGCTAATCCCAGGCGGGGTGCACGTTTCTACCTTGGCAGAAGCCCAGCGGTATTCGGCCCGCCTGCCGGAGCAGGCGAACCTGGGTCCGCGGGAACTCGAGGGAAAGCTCCGGGAAAGGTTTCCCGGCATTCCCATCGACCACCTGGGCCAAGTGCGGGCCGAAGACTAGCTCGGGGTGCCGGCTACGCGTGCCGGATCGAGCTGCCAGCCCTGCGCGAGCAGCTGCATATTCTTGATTACTTCCTCGTGCGAGCTGGACTGTAGCGAGACCATGAGCTCATCGGCCTTGGCGTGCTCTTGGAAGGTATCGAGGTAGGCGGCCACCTCGTCGGCGGTGCCGACGGCGGAGTACTTCAGCATGTCTAGGATCTGCTGGCCCTGGTACGAGCCGACGATCTGCTCTACCTGCTCATCGGTGAGGTGCTTGCCGCGGCCGGCGAAGGCCTTGACGCGGTTGAAGCACACGCGCTCGTATTCTTCCTGTGCCTCTTGGGTGGTATCGGCGGCGGTGACGTTGACGCCGGCGATGACATAGGGTTTGCTAAAACGCTCGGAGGGCTGGAAGTGCTCGCGGTAGTAGGTGGTGGCCTGCTCGAGGTGCTGCGGGGCAAAGTGGGAGGCAAAGGCATAAGGCAGGCCGAGCTTGGCGGCCAGCGAGGCGCCGAACATGGACGAGCCCAAAATATAGATTGGCACGTTGGTATTCGCACCAGGAATGGCGCTGACCCCAGGGATATAGGACTTGCCCTCGAGGTAGGAGTTGAGCTCCTTGACGTCCTCGGGGAAGCGCTCGGCAGAGTGGGCGTCACGGCGCAGCGCGCGGCCCAGGGTATTCATGTCCGTACCGGGGGCGCGGCCCACGCCCAAGTCAATGCGCTCGGGGTACATCTCCTCCAAGGTGCCGAATTGCTCGGCGATGACATAAGGCGAGTGGTTGGGCAGCATCACGCCGCCGGAGCCCAAGCGGATGCGCTCGGTCTTCGCACCGATGTGGGCGATGAGCACGGCCGGGGAAGAGGACATGATGGACTTCATATTGTGGTGCTCGGTGTACCACATGCGGGAGTACCCCAGTTTTTCTGCTTCCTGTGCCAATTGCACGGAGCGGGCAATGGACTGGGCCGGGGTTTCGCCCTCATAGATGGTGCAGAAGTCCAAGACGGAAAGATGCGCGCGTTCGGTCACGGGGAGGGCCTTCCTTTGCTTCGGTGGATGCTCTATAAGTTTTCTCCTTCCAACGGTACGCGCCACCCGACTATTCCGGGCGGGGCCATACAGCAAGGCTGCGTGGGGAGCTAGAGACGCACAGAAAACTCCCCTCCGCCTCGGCGCTGCGGGGCAGCGGAGAGAGGGGAGGGGAGTGTGGAGGAAGCGAAAGGCGACTAGGCCTCTGCGAGGGCCTCAGCCTCGGCCGGTTCTTCCGCTTGTGGGTTGGCGGCGGCGTGCTTCTCGCCGGCCTTGGTAGCGATATCGACAACGAGGCCGATGACTGCCGCGATAGCGGTAGGAACAATCCAGCCCAAGTCCACGGACTGGCCGGGCGCCAGGCTCAAGAGGGGATCAAGTGCGTCGGCACCCCAACCCTGGGCGGCGATGACGGACAGAGCCGACCACAGCACCGATACCCACAGCGCCAGCCGGTAGGTCCAGTAAAAGACGACGGACTTTTTCACCATCGGCTGGATCAGAGTGAGAGCGATGAGGGAGATGGCCGGTGGGTACAAGAAGGTGATGAACGGAACCGCGATAGACAGCACCGTATCCAGGCCCTGGAAGGCAAAGAGGATGGACAGCGCGGTAAATAGGCACGCCCATACGTGGTACTTGACCTTGGGCATGAGCATCTCAAAGAAGGCCGAGGTGGAGGTGATAAGGCCCACCGCGGTGGTCATGCAGGCCAAGATGACGATGGCAGAGAAGACGGCTTGGCCGATGGTGCCCATGGTGAGATTGGCGGCGTCGGCAAGCAGGGGCGCTCCCGACTCATAGGACTGGCCATTAGGAATGGTTTGGCCTACCCAAGCCAGACCGAGGTAGATGGCGGCCAATAGGCCGCCGGCCACAAGTGCGGCGGTGATGGTGCCGTTGACCAGGGACTTGCGGGTCTTAAAACCCTTGGAGCGCAAGGAAGCGACAATCACGATGGAAAAGGCCAAGCCGGCAATCGCGTCCATGGTGTTATAGCCCTCGAACAGGCCGGTGACCATGGGGGAAGAAGAGTAATCCTCAGTAGGGGCCTGGGGATCGCGACCGTTGCTAAAAGCGGCCAAAGTGATAAGGACGATCAGCAGCGCTACTAGGGCTGGGGTAAGGAACTTGCCCAAGGTATCGATGATGGTGTTTGGGCTCCAGGCCAGCACTAAAGCGATAAGGAAGAAGATGATATTGAAGATGCCATTGGCCATCGTTCCTTCCCAGCCCAGAAGCGGGGTGATGGCGGTTTCCATAGAAACGGCGCCGGTACGCGGCAGGGCGTAGAAAGCACCGATGGCCAGGTAGGCCATCACGGAAAAGACCAGGCCGAAGAGGGCGCCGCCGTTGGAGCTCAAATCGCGCACGGAGCGGCCAGAAATGGCAACGGCAATAATAGCTAGGACCGGAAGGAGCACGCCGGCGGCCAAGAAGCCGAGGACGGCGGGCCAAAAGTTGGTGCCGGCCGAAACGCCCACCATGGGCGGGAAGATGAGGTTGCCGGCGCCGAAGAACATCGAAAACAGCATCAGCGACGCGATTACGATGGTGGCGCCGGGCTTAGAGGTGTTTGACGCAACTGGGGTAGCCATTGTGGCTCCTTAATTTTCCATGTACAGCTAGAATGCGAGGAAGCTTCCCCATTCCGCCGAGGGTGGTGGCGGAGGCGGGGTGCCTCTTCACGGTCCGAGGTGGCGGGTCACGCCTGTTCGTGTAATGAGACATTACCGCCCACATGGTGAGAAATCAAAGTGTGGGGGTGACGCAGAATACATGGTGGCCCAGCAGGGCCGGCCTAATCGAGGGCCGCGAAGGCACGCTCCATGCGGTCGAGTGCCTCTTCTAAGATCTCGCGTGAGGTAGAGAAATTCAACCGTGCATGGCCCGGGCCGCCGGTGCCAAAGGTATCGCCCTCATTAAGCGCTACCTTCGCATTCTCCCGCAACCACTTGGCCGGCTGCGGGTTGCCGCCGATAGCGGTATCGGCAAAATCCAACCACAGCAGGTAGGTGGCATCCGGCTTGCTGGTCTTGAGGCCTGGGATGCGCTGAGGCAGCTCCTCCACCAACCAATCGCGGGTCTGCCGCAGGTACGCTATTTCTTCATCGAGGAAGTCGCCGCACTCGCGGTAGGCAGTCTCCGCAGCAAGCACGCCTAGAGTGCCCGTGCCATCCTTGGCCACGCCTGTAAGGCCATTCCACGTGTGTACATCGGCCGTGTTGGAGAAAATGATCTGCGCGCACTTGAGCCCGGCAATATTAAAAGCCTTGGAGGTGGCGGTTACCGTGATGGTGTGCTCTGCGGACGCCGCGCTAAGCGACGCCACCGGGATATGCCGCCCCTCATAGACCAGCGGGGCGTGGATTTCATCGGCCAAGATGCGCGCGTCATACTTTTCCGCCAGTTCTACCAGGCCGGTGAGGTAGTCCTCGTCCAAGACGCAGCCGAGCGGATTATAGGGATTGGCCAGCAAAATAGAGCCCGCGCCCGCTTGGAAGGCGCGCTCAATATCGTCGAGCTCCAAGCTGGTCTCGATCTTCTCGCGGCCCGCAGTGCGTGGTAGCTCCAAAAGCGGTGGGTAGGAAGGAACTGGCACGATCACGGGGGAGTCCTCGTGGGTGAAGTACTGCACGCCGAGCAATAGGCCGCGCACTACATCGCCGATCCAGAAAATATGGTCGGAGTTGGGGCGCCAGCCGTAGCGGTCGTTGTAGAAATCGGCCACCGCTTCGCGCAGCCCCGAGGCCTTGGGCGCTGGGGTATAGCCAAAGGATTCCTTATCCACCATGTCTTCCAGTGCCTTCTTTACGGCGGGCGCGGTGGGGAAATCGGACTCCGCGATCCACAGCGGCAGGACGTCTTCCTCGAAGACGGTCCACTTGCGGGTTCCGCGGGCTTGCAACTCTTCTAGGCTAGGAAACTCCATGGCCATAACCATAACGCGAAGCCCGCGGCCACCCCAGCGCTTTTATGCGCTTTTATTCATCTGCCTTGTCGGCCCACCGGGAGTCCTCCTCCTCGTCTTCGGATTCGGAGGCAGGGCCGGAGACAAAGCCATACTTCTTCAACCGGCGGCGGTCCGCGGCCGAGGTGGATTGGGTGAGCTTGAGTAGCTCGGCATAAATGCCACCGGATTGCGCCAGTTCGGCCGGCGAGCCCATTTCATCTATGCGGCCGCGATCCAGGGTGATGATGGTATCCACATCCGCGATGGTGGACAGGCGGTGGGCAATAATGAGCGTGGTGCGGTCCTTCATCAGCTCATCTAGGCCGGCCTGCACGGCGCGCTCGGACTTGGTATCCAGCGCCGAGGTGGCCTCATCCAGGACCAGGATGGGCGCGTCCTTGAGCATGGCGCGCGCCACGGAAACGCGCTGCTTCTGCCCGCCGGAAAGCTTCAGACCGCGCTCGCCAATGACCGTGTCATAGCCGTCCGGGAAGGCTTGGATGAACTCATGGGCATTGGCCCGCTTGGCGACGTCCACGATTTCCTCCTCCGTCGCCCCCGGCTTGCCATAAGCGATGTTCTCGCGAATGGTGCCGGAAAAGAGGTAGGACTCCTGGAAGACCACGCCCACTGAGGCGCGCAGGCGTGAGGCGGTGAGATCGTCTACTCGGTGCCCCAGTACATCCAGGTGTCCGGCCGAGGGATGGTAAAGGCCTAGCAAGAGGTTGACCAACGTGGACTTGCCGCCGCCGGACTCGCCCACGAGCGCCACCTTGTGGCCCTCAGAGGCGGCGAAGGAAATATCCTCCACCACGGGCTTGCCCTCCTCGTAGGCGAAGGAGACGTGATCAAAGGAGAAGACCGGCGCGCCGGGTGTGGGCTCCAGCGGGCTGACCGGGGTGAGGTCGAGCTGCGGGGTATGCGAACCGGTGGTGGCCGCAACCAGCTCGCGCGGGGCGGTGGGCTCGAGCTCTTCTTCCATGACCTTGAAGTAGTCCTTGGAACCGGCGATGGCGCGCTGGGCGGTATCGACAATCCAACTCATCATAAAGACCGGCTGCTTCGCACTGGAGACCATCTGCAGCAACATGACCATATCGCCCAAGGAGAAATGCCCCTCGAGCGTGCGCCAGAAAATTACGCCGTAAATGCCGAGGAAGATAATGGCCATGGCTAGGCCACGGAAGGTATCCATCATGTGCCACCAGCGCGACTGCGGCTTGGTGGTATCGACCACGGTGCGGTAACGCTTGGCAAAGTGGGAAAGCTCGCGGGTTTCGCTCACGAAGGATTTAGCCACCTTGACCTGGCCAATGACCTCCGCGAAGCGGCCGTTGGCGACGTCAATATTCTCGTTCTTGACCGCCTCAAACTTCTGCCAGCGCTTCGAGGTGAGCGCGGTAAGCCACATATAGACCGGGAAGAGCAGCGCGAGCAGGATGGCCAGCGGCCAGTAATACCACGCGGTAATGGCCAGCACCGCGAGGGTCTGGATGATCATCGTAAAGAAGTTATTGGCAAAGGACTGCACGAACTGCGTGATATTGGCAATCGAGCGATCCAGCCGGGCGATGATCGTGCCGGTGACCTGGTTATCGTAATAGCCATGCGGGAGGGCCAGCAGCTTGGCAAAGTAGCGCGTTGACAAAATCTCGCGCAGCCGCGAGACCATGACATCGCCGATGTAGCCGCCGATATTGCGGAAGAGGGCATTGGCGGCGTCGGCAAGAAAAAGCGCCACCGCCAGCAACAGCACCGTGCGCAGCGCATCGCCCAGTGGGGCGTCGTTCTGCAGGGCGTCCACGATGGTATCGGTGGCTTCGCGCGTCAAAAACGGCGAGACTAGTGCAACGACCGCAGTGATCGTGGCGGTCAGCAGCACGCCCAGGTAAAAGGGCCACAGGGCGGAGGCACTGCGGGTAATGCGCAAAATGGAATTCATAAGTAGACCACACTCACTTCGAAACGGCGGTTAGTGCGCGGAATTAGGGAAAAGGAGGGAGAGATTTAAGCGACTGCCCAGTATGCCACATGCGGCGTTAACGAGCGTAAATACTTAAGTTCAGGGAGGTTTAGGCTAAGGTACTTGTGCAGAAATACAACAATCTTCGCGTGCAAAGGATCCATCCACGGTGAAAATTTCCCACACACTCGGCGCGGGCGTAGTCAGCGTACTCGCCGTGACCCTGACCGGATGTAGCGTTCTCCAGCCGGAAGAAACCGGGCTGGGGGACCATATCACCGTCTCCAGCTCCGAAGAGGCCCCGTACGAGGCCAAGGACACCGACGATAAGGAAGTCACCTCTAACCTGGCCGAGCCGGTAGAGGATAAGGGCCTGGGTGTGAGCTGGGAGTTGCAGGGTGTGTATACCGATAGCAACACCGGTGGCACCGTAGTGACCATTCTGCTCAAGAATAAAAATGATGTGCCCCTGCCTGTCGACGCCTTTGAAGACCCCACCCTGGAGCGTGCCGACGGCAACGGCGGCTGGGCCAAGATCAACTCCTTGCCCTATGACAAGGAATCTGCCCCAGACGTGGAGCCCCCGGGACTCGATCTCCCGCTGGGTGCAGGCGCTTCGGTCAACCTGCAGTACCGCTTTGACGTGACGCCTGGCAACCTGTGGAATGCGCGCTTGCACATTGGCAACGTGACCTGGGTAGGAGACCTTAATCTATGACGGAACTTGTAGTCTTGGCCTCTGCCGAGGGCGAACCCATCGGCACCGCTCCCAAGGCCGAAGTTCATACCACTGATACCCCGCTGCACTTCGCCTTTTCTGCCTGGTTGACCTGCGGTGGCAAGGTGCTGGTCACCCGCCGCGCCCTGAGCAAGCGCACCTGGCCCGGCGTGTGGACCAATGCCTTTTGCGGCCACCCCGCACCCGGCGAGGAGACCGCGGATGCGGTGCTGCGCCGCGCTTCCTTTGAGCTGGGCATTGCGCCGGCGGATCTGTCCGCCCCGCGGCTTATTCTGCCGGACTTTTCCTATCGCGCGGTGGATTCCTCCGGCACGGTAGAAAATGAAATCTGCCCGGTATATACCGTTGAGCTTGCTGCCGACGCCACCTGGGAGCCCAACCCTGACGAGGTAGATTCCTACCAATGGGTCGAGCCAGCAAACCTCTTCGCCGCCGCCGATGCCATGCCTGGTGTTTTTAGCCCGTGGATGATTGACGAGCTCGCGGATAGCGCGCTGCGCGCCGCGTTGTAATTTTCGGCGCCCGCTACACCCCAAGTTCGTCGTCGTTGTAGAAGGCCGCGGCCACATAGTCCAAGGTGGCATAGGCTAGCCGACGCTCTCCCGTATCCAGGTTGAATTCCAACACCTGGTGGTCATCGCCGTAGCCGGGGAAACCGGGCTCGCCCGTGGTGGCATAGTGGCGCAGCCACTCGTTGAGCTCACCGGCCGGGGAAGCGTCGGCCTCCTCGCCTCCGCTGCCGCCAAAGAGCGGGTCTAACTCGGCGCAGTGCACCGCGGGGGCTTCGGTCCGGGTAAATTCCATCATCCAGGTCGGGCCTGGAGCCTCCTCGGCTACCTGCGCGGTCCAGCGGCGCACGGCGGCATCACCAATGAGCCGGCCCATTGGCCGCTGCGGATCGACGTAGTGCGCTAGCTGCTGCCACTGTTTGAAACGATCGTGTGACATCCCGAACTTGGGCGAGAGGTAGCTGGTAATAAAGCCGGCAAACGCCATCTTGTCTATGCGCTCGGCCGCGGGCATGGTGTAGAACTCATCGCGGGTGGAGGTCACCACGATAGGGATATCCGCTAGTTCTTCGGCGCGCAGTGGTGCGGGGCCCAAGGCGACGTCGAAGCGGTACTTCTTGCGGAATTTGGCATAGCCCTTGGCCAGTGATTCAGGATCCATCTTTTCCAGCGCCTGGCGCGTTACCGGCACGCCGAGGGCGCGGCGCAGGTCGGTGATGCGATGCTCAAAGCGGTCGCGCGGGAAGGCCGGCGAGAGCGCCAGCACGCGGCGGAAACCGCCCCGGAAGTGATCGCGACGCGTCAGCCACAGGCTAATCGCCGCCCCGGCGGATTGGCCCACCAGGGTGATATTGGTCTTATCGCCGCCAAAGGCTTCGATATTGTCCTGCAGCCACTCCAAGGCCAAGAGGCAATCATCGATGCCGCGGTAGCGGTCCGCCTCGTCGCCGTCGAAGCGCGCAAAGCCGGCCAAGCCCACCCGGTAACCCACGTTGACCTGGACTACCCCATGACGGGCATTCTTCGTTCCCGTAAGCCGTGGGTCCTCGTGCGAGCCGTGCTCAAAGCGGCCGCCGTGAATATAGACCACGACGGGGCACTCGGCGGCGTCGGCAGGCGCGGTAATGCTCAGCGCAATGTCATTTGGGCGCGGCTCGCGGGCATCCTGGTCGCGAGTGCCTTGGAGCGGCTCGGCAGGCGAGTAGGGGCTGGGGATGGTGCTATAGCGCACCGAATGGAAATAATGCAGGCCATCGCGGCGCACGCCGGTGATTCGGCCGGAGGCGGTGGCGACGGTAACGGGAATCTGGGCGCTCGACATGTCAGCCAGATTACCGCGAGCAAGTAGAATAAGTAGCCATGGAGTGGTTGACGAGCTTGGGCAGCACGCTATCGCAATTGTTGGTGCAGGCGCCCGTGTGGATTCAAATGGTCATCGTGGTGGCCATCGCCGTGCCACTCATGGTGGTTATAGCCTGGTGCCTGATGTGGGCGGTTGACAGCGTGGCCAATCGGGCCGCCGGAGTGATTTCCCAGCAACGCAGCCGCAGCACTAAAGTAGACCACCATGGCTGAGGAAAATAACGAGCGCGCACGGCAAGAGCGCGCTGAGCTGCGCGCCAACCCCCGCGAGGGTCTGTGGGACCCCGAAGCCAAGCGCACCAGCCAGCCTTCCGCCCCGGCAACCACGCCCGGTGCCCAGCCGGCAAAGCGCAAGCGCGCCCTACCCAAGTCCCGCGTCTCTCTCACACTGTGGACGATGATCGCGTTGGTCATCGTCGTTGCCCTCATCGGCCTGTGGACCTAGGCGCGTCCACCGGCCGGCGAGGCCCAGGCCCAACGCTAGTCCTTACGGCTGGTTGCTGCTAAGCGCTGGAAGAACTCCAGACTAGGAAGATCCTCGATGAGCAAGGCGGTGCCGTTGGTATCGCACAGCGGCACGCACCAATTGGGATAAAGCTCGTGCGTGGTGCCCGGCTGATTCTGCGCACGCACATCGCCCACCATGTCCACCAAGCTGGTGCAGGCAAGTGCTGAAGGCGTGCCCGCAATATAGCGGTGCAACGCCACAGAGATGTCTTCCTCGGCGCCGCGGGAGGCACGCTCGGCCGGATCCACGAGGTAATCGCGCTGCGGCAGAAGGCCTCGGTCCGCTACCGCGCCCAATACGCGGGCCTGCCACTCGATGTCATCGCGCTGCTCGTCCTCGACCGAGCGGGTCAGCACGCCTAAGCGCGCGCGGAGCGAAATATGATCGCCGCGCAGGTACGCCAAGGTCGGCGGCAGATCGTGCGTATTAACCGAGGACAGCGCCAGCTGGCGGTACTTGTCCTGCGGCAGCGGGGAGTAGTCATCATCGTCGCGCTCAAACCACACGATGGAGGTACCCAGCACCGCCTTCTGCGCGAGCACGTCTTGTACCCACGGCTCGACGGTGCCGAGGTCCTCACCGATGACCACCGCACCGGCGCGCTGCGCCTCTAGTGCCAAGATGCCCACCATGGCTTCAAAGTCATAGGAGACATAGGTGCCCGTCAGCGGGCTGGCCATGCGCGGGATCCAGTACAGGCGGAAAAGGCCCAAGATATGGTCCACGCGCACGCCGCCAGCATGGCGGAGCACGGTGGAGAGCATCTCGCGCCACGGGGCATAGCCCGCGGCGGCCAGGCGCTGCGGGTGCCACGGCGGCTGCGACCAATCCTGGCCCTGCTGGTTATAGTCATCCGGCGGGGCGCCTACCGAGCACTGCGGCGCCAAATACTCAGTGAGGTTCACGGCATCGGCGCCGCCTGGGTGCACACCCACGGCAAGATCAGTCACCAGGCCCAGGCGCATGCCGGCATCGAGCGCGCGCTGCTGCGCGGCGGCCAGCTGCTCATCGCACAGGAACTGCAGCCAGGAATAAAAGCGCGTGAGCGTGTCCATGTCCAGGCCTTCGGCATGGCGCTGGCCCGACTGTGCGGCGGCGTCTTGTTGCGCGCACCAATACGCAAAATCGCGCAGGCCGCGGCCTTCCTCGCGGGCGTAGCGCACGAAGGCCTCTTCGCGCTCCGGGGAGGGCTGGTAGTTAAAGAGCTCGCGCAGCACCTGCAGCTTGGCCTCAAAAATGGTGTCGCGGTCAATCTCCTCGGCGCTGCGATTGCGCTGGCGAAACTCCTCGGCCAGCTCGCGCACATCATCCTGCAGGTCCTCCGGCAGGAGCTTGAGCTCCGGGATGGATTCGATGTGCAGGTAGAGCGGGTTGATAAAGCGCCGCGTGGTGGGCAGGTACGGCGAGTCCTCCACCGGCGGAAGCGGCTCGGCCGCATGCAGCGGGTTGACCAGCAAGAAATCCGCGTGCGGGGCCAACGTTTCTGCCAACTGCCCCAAATCCTGGAAATCGCCGATGCCCCAGGAGGACTCCGAGCGCACCGAATACAGCTGCGCCATCACGCCGCTAATGGGGCGCTCCACAAACTCATCGGCCGTAGAAAGGCGCGCCGGGGTGATAATTAGCGGGCAGGCATGCTTGCCGATGCCCCCAGACTCCAACACCAACTCGTGGTACCCCATGGGCAGATCGCCGGGGATGTGGAAGCTCGCCTCGCCCCACAGGGTGCCATCAACGTCAGCATCCGGGGCGTCATTGGGGTCTTGGTAGACCTCGCGGGTGCCTCCTTCCTCCAACTCAATGTGTATGTTGGCGGCATCGCCCGCGTGCACGTGGACCACGAACCCGCGCTCTTGGCCTTGGGGTGCGACAACGCAGTGGGGGAGGGGCTGGGAGGAGCGGTCCAGGTAGTCGTCGTAAAGCAGCTGCGTGAGCGCCGCATCGTCCGGATTGTCATCGATGGCCACGCCCAAGGCGCGCAGGGTATAGGCAATAGTGTCTTCAGCGACGTGGACGGGGAAACCAGACTGGGAGGTATAGCTGGTGGCCACGCCGTGGCGCTGAGCGAGTTCTTCAAGCAAGTCGCGGGTAGTCACAGGCCACATTGTGCCACGGGGACAACGCACCTGCTGGGGAACAGATTGGTACAGTAGGCGAAGATTAATAATTAGCTGTTCGAAAGGACACCGCGTGACCCTGCAAGAAGTGCATACCCCGGCGCAATTTACTATCGAGCCGGGCGAAACCTGCCTGACCGCCCTCATGGACACCGCGAAGAAGCGCCCTCACGGCGTCATGTTCACCCGCCCGGCTAACTACGAGTGGGTCAACGTCACGGGTAAAGAATTCATCGATGAGGTCTTTGAAGTAGCCCAGGGACTTATCGCCCTAGGCGTGCAGCAGGGGGATCGCGTCGCCCTCATCTCTGCCACCCGCTATGAGTGGTCCCTGCTGGACTTTGCCATCTGGGCCGCCGGTGCCGCCTCCGTGCCGGTCTACCCGTCCTCGTCCGCCTCCCAGGTGCGTTGGATCATCGAGGACTCCGGCGCCGTGCTCGCCATTACGGAAACCCGCGAGCACTCCGAGCTGGTAGAAAACCTGGTGCTGCAGGAAGACGGCGAACCCAACCTCAAGGGCTCCCCATCGCAGCTGCGCCGCGTATTGGAAATCAACTCCTCTGCCATTGACACCCTCAAGTTCGAGGGCCGCGGCGTGGCCGCCGACGAGGTCTACGCCCGCATCAAGGCGACCTCCACCGATGACCTGGCCTCCCTGGTTTATACCTCGGGTACCACCGGCCGCCCCAAGGGCTGCATCCTCACCCACCGCAATTGGCTGGCCCAGACCCGCGGCCTGTGCACCAATCCCATTGGTATCTTTGCCGTCCCGGGCAGCCATACCTTGACCTTCCTGCCGCTGGCGCACGTCTTTGCCCGCGCGGTATCCATTGCGGTGGCCATGCGCGGTGCCTCCCAGAACCACTGGTCGGACTTTTCCACCATTTCCATCGAGTTCGCCCGCTCCCGCCCGAACGTCATTTTGGGTGTGCCACGCGTCTTTGAAAAGGTGCGCAATTCCGCTGCTGCTAAGGCGGCCGATTCTGGCATTAAGACCCTTCTCTTTGAGCAGTCCGAGAAGGTTGCCATCGAATACTCCAAGGCTTTGGACAAGCCGGAGGGCCCGGATCGCCTGCTGAAGGCCAAGCACAAGCTCTTTGACAAGCTGGTCTATTCCACCATCCGTAAGGGCGTGGGCGGCAACGTGAGCTACTGCATTACCGGCGGCTCCGCCATGGGCCACGACCTGCTGCACTGGTACCGCGGCATCGGTATCCCGGTCTATGAGGGCTACGGCCTCACCGAGGTTGCCGCCGCGGCCGCGGTGGACTTTGTGGACCAGTCCATCGGCACCGTCGGCCCGCCCATGGGCGGCGTGACCTTCCGCATTAACGATGAAGGCGAAATCTGCATCAAGGGCGATATCGTCTTCCACGGTTACTGGAATAATCCTGAGGCAACGGCCGAAGCCCTCGAGGATGGTTGGTACAACACCGGTGACTTGGGCGAGATCGATGAGGACGGCAAGCTCGTTATTACCGGCCGCAAGAAGGATCTGATTGTAACGGCCGGCGGCAAGAATGTTTCGCCCGGCCCAATGGAGGATATCCTGCGCGGGCACCCGCTTATCTCCCAGGCCATGGTGGTAGGCGATGGCAAGCCTTTTGTCGGCGTGCTGCTGACCCTGGATCCGGATATTTTGAAGCGCTGGAAGCTGGACCACAATATTCCGGAAAACCGCTCGATGCGTGAGCTAGCCACCGACCCCACCCTGCGCGCGGAGTTGCAGGACGCCATCAACCAAGTCAATGCCACCGTCTCCCACGCGGAGGGCATCAAGAAGTTCTACATCCTTGAGTCTGACCTTACTGAGGAAGAAAATGAGCTGACCCCCACCATGAAGGTCAAGCGCAACGTGGTAGCGCAGCGTTATGCCGCGGCCATTGAGCATTTGTACAAGCGCTAGTCTGCGCGATGGGTACACCCGAGGACATGTCCTCGGGTGTTTCTTTTTGCCCTGCTTGGCGACGCCCCTTGTGCAGCTCACCCCGCCGCCCTCTGCTCTGGGCGGGCGAACCTGCCATAAACCTGTGAATGGCTTCGGAGTGTCGCGCGCCCGTGGCGGTGGATCTCGCATAGAGTCGTGAAGCGTTACAGCAAACCTCAACCTCTACTAGAGGTTAGAAATGGGACCGTGGAAGGAGTGGCTCGAAGCCAATGCACAAAATCGCCGCCGAGCTGCGCCACCGCGAGCTTACGCAAGAGATTTATAATATCGGCGACGAAGTCGCAGAATATCTCGAGCACCTCATTGAAGCCATCGAGGATTGGGACGAAGAGCTGTGCATGGATTGCCTGGCTGAGCTGGGCGATATCGTCGAAGATGCTCGCGTTGATTCCGGCCGGTGTGTAGGCGAGCTGATGGGCCTGCGCCAAGCATTGGTTTCCGGCGTGCGCTCCGGCACGATTTCCGCCGCTTCTTCCGGTGTGAACGACGTGGAAGAGCCGGAACAACTCACCCCGCGGCTGCTGGATGAGCGATTCCCCATCTCCAAGCCCATTGTGGTGCACGAGCTGGCCCAGTCCCTGCGTTACCGTACCCAGGCCGTGGCGGATTACCTGCGCGAGGTAGTCGAGTACGTGCTTGCGCAAACCGACGCCGTGGCCCGCAACCTCGACATGGTCTCCCTGCCGCACCTGTACAAGTGCACCGGCGAGTCCGCCCTCATCGCGGTGCAAGCGTGGAAGCACACGGTGCTTGATACCCACCCGGCCTATGTGCGCACGATGCGAGGGCATAACCCGCCGCAGTTCTTGGAGGAGCGTGCCCGCGTAGCGGCGGTGGTGGAAAAGGTTCGCGCCAAGCGCGAGGCGGCTCGCCGGGCTACAACTGCATAAATTATTGAGGCTTCCTTGTTTTAGACAAGGGGATGTTCACGGCCACCGAGATTCCCTCTCTCGGTGGCCGTTGAAGTTTCCAGTGGATTTATGCGTGGATTTCCGGAGGGATCTGCCCCAATTCGGGTAGGCATTTAGGAGAATTTTAGGTTAACAGCCGTTTCAGATGGTCCACGTTATGCCTGTTCAGCTGGTTGGTCCTGTGGCCAGCGATGTTGTTGCTAGGTCACCCTTAAAATTTAAGTAGAAAATACTCTTAGTGCGCTGTAAGGTATTTTCCGTCCACGCGAACGCCGTGCCCTAGCATCATCCACACGCGGCGCGCGCAATTAAATTCTTCAACCATATCTACAGGGAGTCAAACCATGGGCGCACGCCGAACTTCTCGCCTCATTGCCAGCGCAGTGGCCGTAGCCACCTTCTCTTCGATTACCGTTGTTCCTACCGCCGTCGCTGCCGAGGACACTACCTTCGTCGAAGAAAAGACCACCGACGATACCGTAAGCCTCAATGGCATCGAATTCGATGAAGAAGGCAATCTGCTCGAGAAAAACAACGCCGGCGATAAGGCGATGAAAGAACTCGACGCGGAAGACGATGCCGCCGATTCCATCACCCCATATGCTGTAGATGGTGCCGAGGAAGCCACCGAGACTCCGGCCCCCGAGAAGCCTGCAAAGCCGACCTCTCTTGATGAGCTCGCACAGACCGAGGCCTCCAATGGCGACGTGAACGTCAAGGTGGTTAAAGACGAAAAGAAGGACCAGCTGGTCTGTGAGGTGACTGATGCCCCTGAAAAGGAAGGCAACCTGCTCGACCTCAAGCTTGCCCTAGCTAAGGCCTTCTACGATGGCGGCGAGAAGATTATCAAGACCGTCTGGGAAATCATCCCGGTAGTCGGTGACCTGGTTCCGGCCGATTTCATCGATAAGATTTCCGGTAAGACCTGGGATGGCATTGCCAAGCTGGTCAAGGAAGGCGAGAAAGACAAGACCGTTACCTGGGACCTTTCCCGTGCCCAAGGCATGGCCATCGGACGTATCGATAATGCCGATGCCGATGTTGATATGAACAACCCGGATGCCGCTAAGAAGACCGTATCCGGCCTGCTCAAGTTCGCAGACGGTACCTTTGGCAAGGGAACCAAGGTTATCTTGAAGCTCTTTAATGCAGCCGTTACCATCGCCGGCTTGGTTCCAGGTGCGAACGTCGCTGGCGACCTGAAGCTGAGCAAGGATCAGCAGAAGAGCATCGAAGACTCCCTGAACAATATCTCTACGGCGGCCTCCGACCTGGCAGCCGTCAACGCTCCGGCCGGCCAGCTGTGCTCCGATATGCTCAACGGCAAGAAGACCAAGGATCAGCCTGCTGAGGTCGATCCTTCCGAGGAACCTTCCTCCGAGGAAACCACTCCTGAGGAGTCCACCGAGCCTTCTACCAGCGAGGCTGTCGTTGTTCCCGGCAAGGATGGCCAGGATGGCGTAGATGGCCAGGACGGCCGCGACGGCCGCGACGGTCGCGACGGTCGCGATGGTAAGGACGGCGAGAACGGCCGCGACGGTCGCGATGGCAAGGACGGCCGCGACGGTGAAGATGGCCAGGACGGCAAGGACGGCCGCGACGGTCGCGACGGCCGTGACGGACGCGATGGTCGCGACGGTATCAACGGCAAGGATGGCAAGGACGCGGACCTATCTTCCGTGGCCGGCTTCTCCTTCCTTGCAGCCCTGGTAGGTGGCGGCACGGTACTGGGCATTCTGTCTGCCGTTGACTACCTCTACACCCATGGCATGCTGCCGAAGAACAGCGTCCCATGGCGCATCAACCAGTAAGACCATTCTCTTAGGTCTTTAGCTGGAATCGGTAAAGCCTCCACGAGCATGTTCTCGGGGAGGCTCTTTCGATCTGTAGTCATTGTTGCGTCGCATCCCGAGAAATATTCTCGCACCCTCCCTTCGCGCTCACCGGCGCGGCAGATTTCGTCGCGAAAGTGCTGCCGGTGAGCGCGAATGGCAGGGGAGGGAAAGATAGGGGAGAGGAAGTCAGATGTGGCGGCAGGTAGAAACCGCGGACTTAAGCGGAACGGGCGGCCTTCTGCCCAGCGGAGACGGTGGCGGTGAGGTCGGACAGAAAACGGTCGGGGTGGTCGACGAGCTGTCTCGGGGAATAACAAAGGACGGTGAATCCCGCCTTTCGTAGGAGCTGGTGACGCTCGCGTTGGTGGGGCAGCGCCTTCGCAGAGACGATGTCAACGAGATAGGCGTTGTTGATACACAGAGCGGGCGTGATGCCGGGAAGAGCTTTGAACTGTGCTTTGAAGAAAATAGGCCACGGGAAATCAGCCTCAATGATAAGGGCGCGGGCAAAGGACTCATACGGAGAACGGGAAAGCTCAGAGGCGTGGTGGATCACAGCGCGAACGATGCGGCTATTGCGCACCCTTCCCATGCCGGCGAATTCTTGAGTGAGTTCTTCCCGGCTTACCCCGGCGCGTAGCGCCGAGTCCGCAGCGATGAGGCCATCGCGGAAGCCGTGGTAGCGGGCGATATCGATAACCGCCCGGGCTTTGGAAACACAGCGGGTGCCGTCCACGAGGACAGGTTCAGGCAGGGAAGCCTTGCGGTAGATGCGCTCGGGGCGGCGGCGGTCTTTGTGGGGGAGCGTATTGGTGGGAAGTGCCATCTCAATCTGTTCCTCGGCCGTGGCGATGACCCACAGGCCATGTACTCGGGCGGCGGATTTGGAGATGAGTACTGCGGTATAAGCGCTGCGAGCGGCGGCGATGGCGCGCAGGCGCAGTTGGGACGGGAAATCGAGGCAATGATAGTGATCGCGCCGGACAGCGATGCGCGGTGCGAGCTTAAGGTAGGTGCCGTTTTTCAGGTCGGTCCAAAAGGTGGGGTGGTTGGCGCGGATGGAATCGATATTGGTCAGTGGTGTTGTCATGCCTTTAAGCAAAGGGCACGCTTCTGGCCGGCGCGAGGAAGTAACGGCCGGGCTTGTGGATAACGGGGAGGCTGCGATGGGCAAGTGCTCAAAGTGGCAGCTGAGGCAAGCCGTGGGCGAACTTGTCCACAAGGAGGAGAGGATGGACTTGCGCGAGGGCGGGAAATAGGAAAGCCCGCGCCGGCAAAAAGGGGCGGGCGCGGGCGGGGACGAGCGGGACTTAGACGGCCGGGGGAGGGGTGACCTTGTCTAGCTGCTCGGTAATCTGCGGCCACAGCTGGCCCATGATGTCGTCCCAGGTAAGGATCCACACGGCATTGTCCTTATCGGCCTTACCCACCATGACGAGCTGCTCGTTGCGGGCCCGCATATGGTCCAAGGTCTTTTGCACGGTAGTAGAAGAAGACACGGACAGGGCGGGGCGGGAGAACTCGAGGACCGGGGTCTCCGGAGCTGCCAGCAAGGTATCGCGCACGTGGACTACGCGGGGAACGCGGGAGTCCTTAGGAAAGACCAGTACGCGCATGATGTTCTTGCGCACGACGAGGTCCTGGAGATCGTCCACGGTGGCGTCGGAAGGCAGGGGCACTACCTCGGAGCCATGGGCGCGGGCCATGGCGCCAACGGTGGAGTTTTCCAACTCGATGACATCGGAAATCTGGTTGGCGGAGTCATCATCCAATGCGCCGGTTTCGCGGGAATGCTCGACCAAGGTACGCAGGGTCTCGGCATCGTAGCCGGCCGCACCGGCACGATCGACGGGCTCTTCGCCCGCCATGGCCACGAGCTTGTTGGCCATGACGTTGATCCACTTCAGCAGCGGGCGGAAGATCCACACGAAGCCACGTGCGGGGACCGCGATGAACTGCAGGGCGGTCTCCGGGTGGGTAATCGCCCAGGACTTCGGCGCCATCTCACCGAGTACGAGGTGGAGGAAGGTGACGATGAAGAGGGCGAGGAGGAAACTGACGACGTCGGCAATGCCCAGCGGCAGGCCCGCGGCCTCCAGCGGCGCCATGAGCAGGTGGTGCACCCAGGGCTTGGTTACAGCACCGAGCACAAAGGTGGCGGCGGTAATGCCCAGCTGCGCGCCGGCGAGCATGATGGTCAGCTCATTGAGCGAGCGCAGGCCGGCGCGGGCGGTGCGGGAGTTTTCCGCATCCTCTTCCAAACGGTTGCGGCGAGCGCCCATCAAGGAGAACTCGATAATCACAAAGAAGCCGGAAGCGGCGATGATGAGCAGGGTAACAAGGAGGTTAAACCACCAAGATTCGGTCATTATGCATCCTCCTTCTCATCGTCATCATCGGAGTGGTCGGAGTAATCCTCCACCAGCTCGATGGCAAGGACGGACGGCACGTGGCGGTCCACCTCTTGCACCCGCAGGCGGATGGAGCGAACGGGCGCCTCATCGTGGTCCACCCAGTCATCGGGCTCGGCTTCGAGCTGGATGGTGTGTTCCTCGCCTACCTCGGGCAGCGCACCGGAGTGGGCGATGATGAGGCCGGCGACGGTCTCGAAGTCGCCCTCAGGCAGGTCGTGGCCGATGGCGCGCTCGATCTCATCAATTGGCGTATCGCCGTCGACTAACCAGTGGGAATCGTCCTGCTCGGTGATTTCCTCGGTTTCTTCGATATCGTGCTCATCGGTGACATCGCCCAAGATTTCCTCGGCCAAGTCCTCCATGGTCACGATGCCTACGAAGCCACCGTATTCATCGATGACACAGGCCATCTTCTGGTCACTATCGCGCAGCTCGTCCACCACATCCGGCAGCGGCATTAGCTCAGGGACCACCACGGGTTCCTGCATGATACTGGTGGCCTTGGTGGCGGCGGGAAGGTCGCTTCCCAGGACGTCGATAAGATGCACCACGCCGACTGGATTGTGCTCATCGTCGATGACGGGGTAGCGCGTGTGGTCGGTAGACATCATCTCGCGGACCTCACCGAGGGTGGTGTCCGGATCAATGACGTCCACGCGGGAGCGTGGGATCATGGCGTGCTCAACGTCGTGCTCGGGGAAGTCCAGCAGGCGGTCGAGCACCATGTAGGTATTTTCATCCAGATCGCCAGCCTCGTGGGAGGAATCCACGATGGATTCCAGGTCATCGGCGGTGGCAGAGGAATCGACGTCTTCCACCGGTTCGATGCCAAAGACCTTGAGGATGGCATTGGAAGAGTACTCGAAGAAGTGGATGAGCCAGCCAAATAGTCGCAGGTAGAGCTGCGTGGATGCGGCCAGCCAGCGCGCCGTCTTCATGGGGGCGGCGATGGTGTAGTTCTTAGGGAAGAGCTCTGCAAACAGCATCGTCGCAATCGTGGAGATGAAAAGCGCCGCGATGGTGCCCACGGTGACAGACACCGCGGACGGAATACCGACGCCGCCGAGTAACGTACCTAGTCCTTGGCCTACGAGCGGCTCGGCCACATAGCCGATGAGCAGGCCGGTAATCGTAATACCGAGCTGCGCGCCGGAGAGCATGAAGGAGGTCTGCTGGGTAATAGCCAGCGCGCGTTGGGCTGTCTTATCCCCCTCAGCAGCCTGGGTCCGCAGTTGCGTGCGGTCCACGGACATAAAGGAAAATTCTTGGGCCACGAAGTATGCGTTCGCGACGATGATGAGGCCAATGACTACGAAGCCGGCCAGGATCATCACAATAGCCGATAACATGATTTACTCCCCACCGCCTAGAAGGAGGTAGGGACATCGACTCGGAGGTTCCACTGAGGGTGCCTTTCTACTTGGGAAGATGGAAACATACTACATGCTCAACCCCGCTTTCGGCCATTTTGTTCCCGGCCTATTAGGGTTTTATCCATGACTGAACCCTTCGGGCTGTATATCCACGTTCCTTTCTGTGCCACTCGTTGCGGGTATTGCGATTTCAATACCTATACCCCGGGCGAGCTTGGCAGCTCGCGCGATCTCACCGGGCCCTACCTGGATGCCTTGGACCGCGAGCTGGAATTGGCGGCCGCGCGCGTGGGCCGCCCGGCCGAGACCGTCTTCATTGGCGGCGGCACGCCCTCGCTGCTGGGAGGGCAGGGCCTGAGCCGCATCCTGAACACCGTCCGTTCCACCTTCGGCCTGGAACCTGGGGCGGAGGTCACCACCGAATCCAACCCGGAGTCCACCTCACCGGAGTATTTTGCCCAGCTTGCCGACGCCGGCTATACCCGCATCAGCCTCGGCATGCAGTCCGCCTCCCCCGGCGTTCTCCAAGTCCTAGAACGCGCCCACACCCCTGGACGCGCCTTCGCCGCCGCTCGCGAGGCACGCGCCGCTGGCTTCGAGCACGTCAACCTGGACATGATTTATGGCACGCCCACCGAAACGGATGACAATGTGCGCGAAACGCTCGACCGAGTGCTAGAGACGGGCGTGGACCACGTCAGCGCTTATTCGCTCATCGTGGAAGACGGCACCCGCATGGCGCGCAAGGTCAATAAAGGTATCCTGCCCACCCCCGATGAGGACGTGCTGGCACGGCGCTATGAGATGATTTCCTCCACCCTCGAGTCAGAAGGCTTCGAGTGGTACGAGGTCTCCAACTGGTCCAAGCCCGGCGGCGAGTGCGAGCACAACCGCATCTACTGGGTAGACGGCAATTGGTGGGGTGCAGGCCCAGGCGCCCACTCGCATTTGGGCAATGAGCGCTTCTTTAACGTTAAGCATCCCTCGCGCTATATCGACGCCCTTGGTCGCGACGAGCTGCCCATCAAAGAAACCGAGACGCTTACCGACGCCGACCGCCACATGGAGAAAATCATGCTCGGCCTGCGCCTGCGCGAGGGCATCCCGGAGGCCTGGCTCGATGCCCACGCCGCCCCCGCCCTCGAGCGCTTTATCGGCCGCGGCCTGCTCGAGCGCGCCGACGATCGCGTACGCATCACCAAGCCCGGCCGCCTGCTAGCCGATGGCATCATCACCGATCTCCTCGTCGCCGAAGAAACCTAATCCTCGTTCCCAGACCTTTAGACTTAGTCCAGTAGAAACCAAACCAGTTAGTTTTGACTCAGTCGATGAGAAACCTGTTATTCCGCTATTTTCTTGTTAGTCTTTTGCCGTGACTGGCGGACTGGTTCCTTCAGGCGCAAGCTTCTTCCAAGCTCGCTGGGATCGAGCTACGCCAGCTGAAAGAGACTATCTCAGTGCCATGGCAGCCTTAGGCGATGGTTCAGCGGAAACGAAAGAAATCGGTGAACGTCTGGGGAAGGATAATAAAGCTCTTGGTCCGGTGCGGGCTAAGCTCATAAACAAAGGTCTCATTTATTCCCCTGAGCACGGTAAAGTCAGGTACACCGTCCCGAACTTTAAAGAATTTATCATTCGCCGAAGCGAATAGGAGCGCCATATTGTCTACCTCAACCGATGCCCGCCGCAAGGAAGTCCTGCGCGCCATCGTGGCGGACTATATTGCCTCCCAGGAACCAGTTGGCTCTAAGTCGCTCTTGGAGCGCTACCAATTGGGCGTCTCCTCGGCCACCATCCGCAATGACATGGCCGTGCTCGAATCCCAGGGCCTTATCTCCCAGCAGCACGCCAGCTCCGGCCGCGTGCCCACCCAGCAGGGCTACCGCCACTTTGTCGATTCCCTCCACGAGGTCAAGCCCCTTTCGGCCCCGGAGCGCCGCGCGATGCTCAACTTCTTGGAAGGCGGCGTCGACTTGGAGGACGTGCTGCGCCGCTCGGTGCAGTTATTGGCGCAGGTAACAAAGCAGGCGGCCGTCGTCCAGCTGCCCAACCTCAAGGTCTCGCGTGTTAAGCACTGTGAGGTAGTGGCGCTATCCCCGGTGCGCCTTCTGCTGGTGCTTATCACCGATAACGGCCGCGTGGACCAGCGCAATGTGGAGCTCGATGAAATCATCGACCAAGACCAGACCTTCCGCCTGCGCGACATCGTCAATAGTGCGCTGGTGGGCAAGACGCTTAGCGACGCCTCCGTGGAACTTGCCCACCTCGTCGACGACGCCCCCTTGGATATCCGCCACCACGTGCTCAAGGTGGCCACCACGCTCATCGAGACCCTGGTGGAGCAGCCCTCCGACCGGCTGATTATGGCCGGCGCCTCCAATCTCACGCGCGTGGCGCGCGAGTTTCCAGAAGGTTTACCCAAGATTATTGAGGCGCTAGAGGAACAGGTCGTCGTCCTCAAGCTGCTCGCCCGCGTGCCGGATCTCGGCAACGTCTCCGTGGTCATCGGCGAGGAAAACGAGGAAGACCAGCTGCGCCAAGCCTCCGTGGTAGCCACGGGCTATGGCCTCGGCACCGGCGATGAGGTGGCCACACTCGGCGGCCTTGGCGTGGTGGGGCCTACCTTTATGGATTACTCGGGAACAATTTCTAAGGTCTCTGCCGTTGCACGGTATGTGAGCGAAATTTTGGCCGGCGAGCAGTGCGAGTAAACTGGCTGGCCGCGCATTATTTTTTCAAGTTAACCCCAACAAGACGAATTAGAAGGAATATCTCTTACAGTGGCTCGTGACTATTACGGCATCCTCGGTGTTGATAAAAACGCAACTGACCAGGAGATTAAGAAGGCCTACCGCAAAATGGCCCGCAAGTATCACCCGGATCTGAACCCGGATGATGACGCTGCCGCGGAAAAGTTCCGCGATGCCGCGCTGGCCCAGGAGGTCCTGCTGGATCCGCAAAAGCGCCAGATCGTGGACATGGGCGGCGACCCCATGGAGCAGGGTGGCGGCGGTGCCGGCGCCGGTGGCTTTGGCGGCTTCGGTGGCGGCGGCCTCGGCGATATCTTCGCCGAGTTCTTCGGCGGCGGTGCCGGCGGTTCCCGCGGCCCGAAGTCCCGCGTCCAGCCGGGCAACGATGCCCTGCTGCGCACCCGCATCACTTTGGAGGAGGCCTACACCGGCCTGAAGAAGAAGGTCACCGTGGATACCGCGGTGCTGTGCGATAGCTGCGGCGGCACCGGCTCCGAGTCCAAGGCCAAGCCGGTTACCTGTGATAACTGCAATGGCATGGGTGAAATCCAGGAGATGCAGCGCAGCTTCTTGGGCAACGTCATGACCACCCGCCCGTGCCCGAAGTGCCAGGGCTTCGGCGAGGTCATTACTGATCCGTGCAACCACTGCGCCGGCGATGGCCGCGTGAAGAAGCGCCGCGATCTCACCGTGAATATCCCGGCCGGCATCAATGATGGCATGCGCATTCGTATGGCCTCCCAGGGCGAGGTCGGCCACGGCGGCGGCCCAGCCGGCGACCTCTACGTTGAGGTCCACACGGAGGAGCACCCCGTCTTCCAGCGCAACGCCGATGACCTGAACCTCACCGTGCGCGTGCCGATGATTGACGCCGCCTTGGGTACCAACTTCACCATCGACCAGCTCAATGGCGAAGAGCTCACCATCGACATCGAGCCGGGCACCCAGCCGGGCGAGTCCATCAAGGTCGACGGCGCCGGCATGCCGCGCCTGCGCACCGATGGCTACGGCAACCTCTTTGCCCACGTGGACGTCGTTGTGCCGAAGGACCTGGACCGCAAGACCCGCGAGGCCCTGGAGAAGATCCGCAATTCCCGCGACGAAGGCGCGCGCGTGCGCACCACCGGCGACGGCCAAGAGGAATCCTTCTTCAGCCGCCTCCGCGATAAGTTCCGCCGCTAATGTCGCTGCCCGTCTTCATCCACCCGGATCTTTCCGCCGCGCGCACCGGCGAGGCTTTCAGCTTCTCCGGCCCGGAGGCCCGCCATGCCGTGACGGTCAAGCGCATGGGGGAGGGCGAGCGCCTCGAGCTTATCGACGGCACCGGTACCCGCCTTACCCTCACCATCACCGCTACCTCGGGCAAGGACTCCCTGGAGGGCACGGTCGACTCCATTGACACCGCGCCCGAGCCCACCCCGCGGGTGAGCGTGGTGCAGGCTATCCCGAAGTCCGAGCGCGCCGAGCTCGCGGTGGATCTTGCCACCCAAGCCGGCGCCGATGAGATCATCGCCTGGCAGGCGGATCGCTGCGTGGCTAAATGGGACGGTAAGAAGGCGCCGAAGGCGGTGGCCAAATGGCAGGCGGCCGCCGATTCCGCGGCCAAACAATCCCGCCGCGCCCGCATCCCGCAGGTGCGCGGCCCGCTGACCACCCCGCAGCTCGTTCAAGAGCTCACCGGTCGCCGCGACGGCGCTTCCTCCAACGCACCCACAGTGCTCGTATTGCACGAAGAGGCTACCGCCTCCATCAAAGACGTGCCGCTCACAGAGGACGTCGTCCTGCTCGTCGGCCCCGAGGGCGGCATTGGCGACGCCGAGCTCGATCGCCTCAAAGAAGCCGGTGCCACACCCATCAAGCTCGGCCCGGAAGTGCTGCGCACGGCGAGTGCGGCAATGGTGGCGCTCGCGGCAATCGGCATGCGCACCGAGCGTTGGTAGCAGGCGCTGGTAGCCTAAAGCACGTGCCTATCATCACGAAGAAATGTGAGCTAGATTCCGCCTACGTCAGCAGCGTGCTGGGTAGTGCGGACGATAACCTGCGCGTGCTCAATAACCGCCTGGATGCGGACCTTTTTGCCCGCGGCAATGTCGTTACCGTCACCGGTCCCGACTATGAGGTGGCCCGTGCCGCCAAGATCCTCGATGAGCTCGAGGCCATTGCCCGCCGCGGCCACGCCGTGTCCACCGATACGGTCAAGCACACCATGGACATGGTGGCCGTGGAGGCGCCGCAGTCGGTCTCTGCGGCGCTGGCGGCGGACATCGTTAAGCGCCGCGGCAAGGCCGTCCGCCCGAAGACGGTGGGCCAGTCTGAATACGTGCAGGCCATCGACGATAATACGGTGGTCTTTGGTATTGGACCGGCCGGTTCCGGCAAGACCTACCTGGCGGTGGCCAAGGCCGTGCAGGCCCTGCAGACCAAGCAGGTCTCGCGCATTATCCTCACCCGCCCGGCCGTGGAGGCAGGGGAGAAGCTCGGCTTCTTGCCGGGCACGCTCAATGACAAGATTGACCCGTACCTGCGCCCGCTGTACGACGCCCTGCGGGACATGCTCGACCCAGAAATGATTCCTAAGCTCATGGAAGCCGGCATCATCGAGGTCGCCCCGCTGGCCTATATGCGCGGCCGAACGCTCAATGATGCCTTTGTCATCCTTGACGAGGCCCAAAACACCACGCCCGCGCAGATGAAGATGTTCCTCACCCGCCTGGGCTTTGGCTCCAAAATTGTGGTCACCGGCGATATCTCGCAGGTAGACCTTCCACACGGCCAGGTCTCGGGCCTGCGCATCGTGCGCCGCATCCTACGCAACGTGGATGATATCCACTTCGCGGACCTGGGCTCCAAGGACGTGGTGCGCCACCAGCTGGTCGGGCGCATCGTCAATGCGTACGAGACCTTTGATAATAAGAAAGCCGCTGAATACGAGGGAATGGAATGAGTATCGAGTTTCTCAATGAATCCGGCTTCGAAGGCGTCAACGAGGAGATGCTGATTGACGTCGCCTCTTATGCCTTCGGCGCGATGGACATCAACCCCGATGCCGAGTGCACAATCACCTGCGTGGATTTGAAGACCATTGAGGATCTCCACGTGCGCTGGATGGATCTGGAAGGCCCCACCGATGTCATGAGCTTCCCCATGGATGAGCTCACCCCTGGCGCCATCGCCGGTGGCGGCCGCCCCGATGCCGCCGACCCGGGCCCGGCCATGCTGGGCGATATCGTCCTGTGCCCCGAGTTTGCCCTGCGCCAGGCGGAGGCCGCCGGCCACTCCCTAGGCCACGAGCTGGCCCTGCTTACCGTCCATGGTTGCCTGCACCTGCTGGGCTATGACCACTCCACCCCGGCCGAGGAGAAGGAAATGTTTGGCCGCCAAAACGAGCTGCTCGCGGATTGGTACGACGACGCAGCCGAGCGCGGCGTTTCCTATCAGCCCAAGCCTTCTGGCCCGAAGGCTTTTCCTGACGCTGCCGAGCGCGCCAACCTAGACAAGCAGGTTCCCGGCGGCGGAATCCCTGCGGTGGGCGAGCCACAAGATCGCCCCGAGGAATAATTTTTGTCTTTTCCTTGGTGAGCGCGCGGGCAGCGTAGCACAATGGGTAGCTATGACTATCCTTTCCATCCAGTCCCACGTCACCTACGGCCACGTTGGCAACTCCGCGGCCGTCTTTCCCCTGCAGCGCGCCGGCCATGAGGTATGGCCGGTCCACACGGTGAATTTCTCTAACCACACCGGCTACGGCGACTGGGGCGGACCGATGATTCCAGCCAGCGACGTTACCTCCATCATCGATGGCATTGAAAAGCGCGGCGCCTTCCCGCAGATCGACGCCATCCTTTCGGGCTACCAGGGCGGCGCCGACATTGCCGACGCCATCGTGGAAACCGTCCGCCGCATCAAGGCTGCCAACCCCAAAGCCCTCTACGCCTGCGACCCTGTAATGGGCAATGCCAAGTCCGGCTGCTTCGTCTCCGATGAGATCCCGCCGCTTTTGCGCGACCGCGTCGTGCCCGTCGCCGATATCATCACCCCCAACCAGTTTGAGCTGGGCTACCTCACCGATTCCGAGGTCGGCACACTTGATCAGACCCTCGCCGCAGTAAAGAAGGCGCAGGAAATCGGACCGAAGACCGTGCTGGTTACCTCCGTTAAGCGCCCTGAGACCCCTGAAGACCAGGTGGAGATGCTTGCCGTCGACGGCGACCGCGCCTTCCTCGTGTCCACGCCTCTATTGCCGTTTAAGCGCAATGGTTCCGGCGACGTCACCGCCGCCTTGTTTACCGGCCACTACACCGAGACCAGCGACGTCAAGGAGTCCCTGCGCCGCACCGCCTCCTCCGTCTATGACCTGCTGGAAAACACCTATGAGGCCGAGTCTGCCGAGCTCCGCCTCATTCAGGCGCAGGACGTCTTCGCTCACCCGCGCATGCAGTTCGACGCCGAGGAGCTTTAAACCCTGCGGGGCCCGCTCTCGCGCGTTGGGCTCCGTGAAGTTTGGCCTACTAAAGCTAGGTCCATTCTGATCGAGCTGATCTGAGGGAAAGTACCCCTCAGATCGGCCTTTTCGCCCTCAATTCGGCCCGATCACCTTGGACTTTTCTCCTCTGCTCCCTTAAGAACCCGCACCTACGCCCCCTAGGTCTATCGAGTTTCGGCCGAGCTGAGTAAACCTTCCCCTCAGTTCGGCTCTCTTATTTCATCAAAGGCGGCTCACGATGAGTCTCATATACGAGACTACTTCTCAGGGCGAATAGTGTGACGTACTACCAAAACGCCAGTAATATGGCTCCCGTCACATCATCTACTTTGCGATAGGAGTCCACCATGTCCAGCACCGGCAGCATCAGCGCATCCCCCGACGGCCTGTTGATGGCCCTCATTCAGTATCCCGTTCCGGTGGTCAATACCCCGGAAGACGTCCAGGCTAGCGTGGACGAAATCTGCCGCATGGTGGGTTCCACCAAGGCCGGTTACCCAGACCTCGACCTTATTGTTTTCCCGGAATATTCTTCCTCCGGTCTCAACACCAAGATTTGGTCCTATGATGAATTCCTCATTGGACTCGATGATCCCAAGGTAGATCAGTTCAAGCAGGCTTGTAAGGAAAATGACGTGTGGGGCGTCTTCTCCATCATGGAACCAAACCATGAGGAAGGAAAGCCGCCATTTAATACCGCCATCATCATCAACTCCGATGGTGAAATTGCGCTGCACTACCGCAAGCTCCAGCCGTGGACTCCTATCGAACCGTGGTACCCGGGCGATCTGGGCATGCCGGTTTGCGACGGCCCGAAGGGCTCCAAGCTTGCCGTGAACATTTGCCACGATGGCATGTTCCCTGAGCTTGCTCGCGAGGCTGCATACAAGGGCGCCAACGTTTATATCCGCATCTCTGGCTACTCCACACAGACCCAGGATCAGTGGATCATGACCAATAAGACGAATGCCTTCCAGAACCTGATGTACACCGCATCCGTAAACTTGGCTGGCTACGACAACACCTTCTACTACTTCGGTGAAGGTAACGTCTGCAATTACGACGGCCACATGATTTCTGAGGGCCACCGCAATCCCGGCGAGATCGTCACCGCCGAAATCTTCCCAGAGTTGGCTGACAAGGCCCGTATCAATTGGGGCCTAGAAAACAACATCTTCAACCTGGGCAACCGCGGATACGTGGGCTACCCCGGCGGCAAGACCGACAACTATCTCACCTGGGTCGAGGACTTGGCTAAGGGCAAGTATAAGCTGCCGTGGGCTGACGACGTCCGCATCAAGGATGGCTGGAAGTACTACCCGGACGGCCCGCAGCTTGGACCGCTGCCGGATGAGTTTAAGTAAGCTTCACTAATTTAGCGGCAAGCCCTGCACCCGTTTCGACGGGCGCAGGGCTTTGGCGTTGTCCAGCGTGCGGTCTTTCCCGCTAATACTCGTAGCCTTCTACCGCACCAGTATCGGCATCGGCTGGCGTATCTAACACTGCGTCGGACTCTGGCGTGTATCCAGCATCTACGTCGCCATAGTCATTCAACGAATCTGAATCTGAAGGCGGAAGGCCTCCATTGCACAGCTCGGCCCATTCTTCGGGGTACTTATATCGTCCGTCTAGACTGCCGCACACTCCTTCTGCGCGTGCAGATCGGCGATGAGCGGGAGTATCGCATAGCTCTGTGGGCCTTTGCGTGCCGTCGGAAAATGTACCGATGATGGTCAAATTTCCCGGATCGCAATACAGCAGCTCCGGCTCGGCAGCCGCGGTTTGAGGCTGGGTCTCCGGCTCAGGAGCGGCGCTTTTTGCAGGTTCTTCCGCCATGCTCTCTTCGCTGCTGATGGTAGCGGCAGAAGAGGCCGTACTTGAAGAACTGGTGGCGGATGAAGAAGAGGTAGCCGAAGAACTAGTACTCGTCTCGGCGGGTGACTCGGAATTAGGCGAGGAGCATGCGGAAAGGATGAGAGTAAGGGCAGCGCCCAAAAGTAGGGCAGGGGATTTGCGGGGCATGAGGAGCCTTTCGGAGAGTGAGCGCGGTATGCGCTGGAGAGAAGAGGTTTCTCCATAGATTAGTCCTATGCCGCTTCACCGGTGCGAATTGGCCGCGAACTAATCGGAGATCTTGACTCTGTGGGCTATTATTGCGGGTAATGAGTTCTGATTTTGATGCACAGTTTGATGCGGCATTCGAGGGTCTGCCAGAAGACCCCGATGATGCCGTGCCGGAAGGCGCCGAGAATACGGCAGTCCCGCTTGATTATTCGCAATACACCGATACCCCGGAGGGATTCCGCTCAGGCTTCGTATCCTTTGTTGGGCGTCCGAATACCGGCAAGTCCACCCTGACCAATGCCCTGGTGGGGCAGAAGATTGCGATCACCGCGGACCAGCCGGAGACCACCCGCCACACCATTCGCGGTTTGGTACACCGCGATGATGCCCAGGTCATCGTCGTGGATACGCCGGGCCTGCACCGCCCGCGGACCCTTCTGGGCGAGCGCCTCAACGAGGTAGTCAAAGACACCTATGCCGATGTGGATGTAATCGGCCTGACCATCCCGGCTGATGAAAAGATTGGCCCGGGTGACCGTTGGATCCTGGAAAACGTGCGCAGCATCGCGCCAAAGACCCCGATCATCGGTATCGTCACCAAGCTGGATAAGGCCAGCAAAGATCAGGTTGGCGCGCAGCTGCTGGCCCTGCACGAGCTGCTCTCCCAGGATGACCCGAATGCGGTAGTCATCCCGGTTTCCTCCAAGGAGGGTGTGCAACTGGATGAGCTAGTGCAGGTCATCGTGGATCACCTGCCGGAAGGCCCGAAGTTCTACCCGGATGACCACATCACCGATGAGGGCCAGGAAAAGCGCATCGAGGAACTCATTCGTGAAGCCGCCCTGTCTGGCTTGAAGGCGGAGCTGCCGCACTCGGTGGCGGTGCAGGTGGATGAGATGCTGCCGTCGCGCACCCGTGAGGGCGTGCTGGATATCCATGCCATTTTGTACCTGGAGCGCCCCGGCCAAAAGCGCATTATTGAGGGCAAGGATGGCCTGCGCTTCCGTCGCATTGTGGGCAATGCCCGCAAGGAGATCATCGAGCTGCTCGGCCACAACGTGTATCTGGATCTGCGCATCAAGGTGCTGAAGAATTGGCAGTCTGACCCGAAGTCGCTGGGTAGACTCGGGTTCTAAACCACTATGCGCGAGAACTATCGTGACCGCGCAGTGGTCATCCGCACCTACGACTTTGGTGAGGCCGATCGCGTCATCGTCCTGCTTACCCGCGATCACGGCCTCGTGCGCGCGGTGGCCAAAGGCGTGCGCCGGGCAAAATCACGCTTTGGTTCGCGCCTGCAGCTCTTCGTCAACCTTGATGTCCAGCTGTATGTGGGCAAGAATCTAGCCACCATTTCTCAGGCGGATACGGTCGACTACTTTGGCGCGCGCCTCATCGAGGACTATGAGCGCTACACGGCCGCGTGCGCGGTGCTGGAATCGGCCGAGCGCCTTGCGTTTGCCGACGCCGCCCATGACCCCTACCTCTACGAATCCGTCACCGCGACCTTGGAGCAGCTGCAAACCGCGGATCCGACCATGGCGCTGGATGCCTTCTTGCTCCAGGCGATGGCGCATGCCGGTTGGGCGCCGAGCCTCTTCAACTGCGCCCAGTGCAACCGGCCCGGCCCGCACCACGCTTTCCACCCGGCTGCCGGCGGCGCGGCGTGCCACGAATGTCGGCCGCCAGGTGCTGCGGAGGTAGACCCGGAAACCCTGCACCACCTGTGGCTTTTGGCGCATAATCACCCGACGAATCCGACGAATGCGCAGAAGCAGGAGGGGCACCGCCTAGCGCGGGCGCACCTGCAGTGGCACATGGAGCGCAATGTTTCCGCATTGCAGGTTATGGAGCAGTAGAATATAGCCCGTGATTACGCCAGACCCGAACCGCACTTTGACCCCGCCGAATATTCCGGATGAGTTCATGCCGCGCCATATTGCGCTGGTCATGGACGGCAACGGCCGCTGGGCCCAGGAGAAAGGTATGAAGCGCACCGAGGGGCATAGGCGCGGAGAAGCCGTGCTTCTTGACGTCGTCGATGCCTGCCTTGCCGCCGGCGTTCCCTACCTTTCGGCCTATGCTTTCTCCACCGAGAATTGGCGCCGCAGCCCTGAAGAGGTCCGCTTCCTCATGGGCTTTAACCGCGACGTGCTGCGCCGCCAGCGCGAGTGGCTCAATGAGCGCGGCGTGCGCGTGGTGTGGGCCGGCCGCCGCCCGCGCTTGTGGCGCTCGGTTATTAAGGAGCTCGAGGCCGCCCAGGAGCTGACCAAGGACAATACCAAGATGACCTTGGCCATGTGCGTGAACTATGGCGGTAGGGCAGAACTGGTGGATGGCTTTAGGGACATCGCCAAGCAGGTGGCCGCAGGCGAGCTCAACCCGCGCGATATCAAGGAAGAAACCATCGCGCAGCATCTTTATGACCCGAGCATGCCGGACGTGGATCTCTTCCTGCGCCCGTCCGGTGAGAAGCGCACCTCAAACTTCCTGCTCTGGCAGTCCGCCTACGCGGAGATGATTTACCAAGACAAACTCTTCCCGGACTTCACTCCGGAGGACCTCTTCGCCGCCATCGAGGAGTATGCGCGGCGCGACCGCCGCTTCGGTGGCGTGAAGAAGTAGCGCAAAAAGAAAAACCTCAGCCGCCGGAAACTGGAGGCTGAGGTGAGGGGGAGTGGCTGCGCGCGAGGGCGTGCGGCCGTTTAGGCGGAGGCGGCGCAGTCGCTGCAGATGCCAAAGACCTCGGCATCGTGGCCGGTGAGCTCGAAGCCGTACTCCTTGGCCACGGAGGTGGCCCACTTTTCAATGGGGCCGCCGTCGATTTCCTCGGTGCGGCCGCACTTGGTGCACACCAAGTGGTGGTGGTGGGCGTCGGTATCGCAATGGCGGTACAGGGTTTCGCCATTGGGCATGTGGAGGGCATCCACTGCATCGATATCGGTCAGGGACTGCAGGGTGCGGTACACGGTGGTCAGGCCCACCTTTTCCTCGCGCTCCTGGAGCTCGTGGTAGATCTCCTTGGCGGAGGCGAATTTCTCCATTTCCCGCAGTACCTCAACCACTGCGGTGCGCTGTTTGGTATTGCGCGCGCCTAGCTTGGGAATACTGTCGTGTAAAGCCATGCCCTCAATATTATCAGTGCTTTTTCAATAACTGCACAGTCAGGCGGCTTTTTATGCAGGAGGGGAGGGGCTAGGAGGCGATCTTGGCGGCGTCGGCAAGCAGGTCCAAAACCCGCGGCGCAATGAGCGAGTAGGTTACCTCGCGGCCGCTGCGCTCGGAGTCCACGATGCCTGCCTGCTTGAGCACGCGCAGGTGCTGGCTGATAAGGGGCTGGGACTTGCCGGTGGCCTTGACCAGCTCATGGACAAAGTGATCGCGCTCGGCCAAGCGGGAGATGATTGCGATGCGTAGGGGCGAATCAAGGGCAGCGATAACGCCGGCAGCCGCAGAAGTATTTGGGGCCTTGTAAGTGGTCGTCATAGGGAATGTCACCTTCAATTAAATACCTATTACCTGTCGGTTACCCTTATATTACCCGATACTTGCAATACGTTGTATTTATTTCAGATTAAATTCATGCCCCAATCCCACCGCCGGGAAGCGCTTCGGGTTAGACTGAACGAGATTGTCAAGACTGTCCCCTACCAGAGGAGTCCGAAAACTTATGGCATCCGTCATCGATACCGTTGTAAACCTGTGTAAGCGCCGCGGCTTGGTCTACCAGGCAGGTGAAATTTACGGCGGTTCCCGCTCCGCGTGGGACTACGGCCCTCTTGGTGTAGAGCTCAAGGAAAACATCAAGCGCCAGTGGTGGCGCCACATGGTGCAGTCCCGCGCAGACGTCGTGGGCGTAGATACCTCCGTCATCCAGCCGCGTCAGGTCTGGGTATCCTCCGGTCACGTCGAGGTCTTTTCTGACCCGCTGGTGGAATCCCGCCACACCGGCAAGCGCTACCGTGCCGACGACCTTATTGAGGCCTACGAGGAAAAGCACGGCCACGAGCCAGAAAACGGCCTGGCAGATATCAATGACCCAGAAACCGGCCAGCCGGGTGACTGGACCGAACCGAAGGCCTTCTCCGGTCTGCTCAAGACCTTCCTGGGCCCGGTGGACGATGAGCAAGGCCTGCACTACCTGCGTCCGGAAACCGCACAGGGCATCTTCGTTAACTTCAAGAACGTGATGACCTCCTCGCGCATGAAGCCGCCGTTTGGCATCGCGAACATCGGCAAGTCCTTCCGCAACGAGATCACCCCAGGCAACTTCATCTTCCGTACCCGCGAGTTCGAGCAGATGGAAATGGAGTTCTTCGTCAAGCCGGGCGAGGACGAAGAGTGGCATCAGTACTGGATTGATGACCGCTACAACTGGTACGTGGACCTGGGCATCAAGGAAGAAAACCTGCGCCTGTACGAGCACCCGAAGGAAAAGCTCTCCCACTACTCCAAGCGCACCGTGGACGTGGAGTACGCCTTTGGCTTCAAGGGCTCCAAGTGGGGCGAGCTGGAAGGCGTGGCCAACCGCACGGACTATGACCTGTCCGTCCACGCCAAGGGCTCGGGCGAGGACCTGTCCTACTACGACCAGGCCAATGACGAGCGCTGGATTCCGTACGTCATCGAGCCGGCCGCCGGCCTGGGCCGTTCTATGATGGCCTTCCTGGTGGATGCCTACGACGAGGAAGAGGCTCCGAACGCCAAGGGCGGCACCGATAAGCGCGTCGTCCTGCGCCTGGACCGCCGCCTGGCACCGATCAAGGTGGCCGTACTGCCGCTGTCCAAGAAGGAAGAGCTCTCTGAGCCCGCCCGTAAGCTGGCCGATAAGCTGCGCGCACACTGGAACGTGGACTTTGACGTCTCCGGCGCCATCGGCCGCCGCTACCGCCGCCAGGATGAGATCGGCACCCCGTTCTGCGTCACCTTCGACTTCGACACCCTCGAGGACGATGCCGTGACCGTGCGCGAGCGCGACACCATGGAGCAGGAGCGCGTGAAGCTCGATGACCTCGAGGCTTACCTCGCCGCCCGCCTGATTGGGTGCTAGTAATGCATTACACCAGCTGGGATCGCTCCGACCGCGCAAAGCCCGTGCTCTTGGCCGAGGAAGGCCCGGAGCAGCTGGGCGTATTCTCGGAGCATTCCGCGGAGGTGGACGGCCACTTCTGGCGTACCGAGGTCAGTGACCTTGGCGCCTCTGCCACACTTGCCGACGGCTCCATTTACCGCCTCGCCGGCCGCCCCGGCCGCGATAAGCGCCTAGAGGCATCGCTCAACGGCCGTACCTTCACCTTCATCAACGAAAACAGCGGCGACTGGATCATCGATGACGTCGATGATGAAAAGGTAGGGCAGTTCACCGCCCGCAATTCCGGCGTGCGCAAGGCCATCCTCGAATTCGAGCACGATGCCGAGGGCCTGACCACCGCGGAAATCGCCGGTCTGAGCTGGTTTACCCGCGTCATCCTGGATGCCAATACCCAGGGCAAAGCCTGGGCGTGGATCATCACCTTGGTCCTGGCGTCCATCGTCGCCCTCGTCGCGCTATTCGTCCTCTAATGCCTATCCAGTGGACCTGGCGCGCGGGCGCTCTCACCAACGCCGAGGGGCACGAGCTTGCCTCCGTGCGCGACGGTGTGCTTGCCACCACGGCCGGCGAGCGCCTCACCTTAGAATCCTCGCTGGATTCTTCCTCCCCGCGGTTCTTCCTGCGCGCGCAGACCGCCGCGGGCGAGGACTTCTCGGTCACCCAGGCCGGGATTACCGTCACCCGCCTGCGCGCGACCTGCGCCGACCGCGAGTACCTTCTCGAGCGCCGCAACCCCTTCCGCCGCGAGCGCCGCATCGTGGCCCGCGGCACAGGCGCCGAGGTTGCCAGCACCGCGCCGGCCGGCGATGGCCTGCGCGTGAGCGTGGGCGAGCTGCCGGAGCTCGACGCCATGTTCTTGAGCTACGCCTGCGCGCTTCTCGACGCCACCCCGCGCTCCCTCCGCACCTAGTCCGGCGCAATCAACGAAGGCGCCGCCCACGGAGAGTGAGACGGGGCGGCCTTTGCTCGGCTAGAAGGAGCCGCCGCGGAAGCCGCCTCCGTCGCCGCCGCCGAAGTCTCCGCCGCCAAAGCTGCCTCCACCAAAGCCGCCGCCTCCGAAACCGCCACCAAAGCCGCGGCCGCCGCCGAGCATTTGGCCCAGGACCATACCGGTGACGATATTGCCGGCCGCGTTGCCCATCTGCTGGCGCTGCTGGCGGCGACGGTGTTCGTCGATGTCATCCTTGGCGCGCTGCAGCGCTGCCTGGGCCGCGGCTACCGCTTCGCGGGAGGACTGCAGGGCGGCGCGGATATCGCTGCGCTCGGTGTGGAGGGCTTGGGCGTGGAGACGTTTGGCGTCGGCAAGCGCGGTGCGTGCGCCCGAGCCGATGATGCGCCCGCGGGAGGAAATGAGGTCCTCCGCAGCCTGGATATTAGATTCCGCCACGGAAATCTGCTGGCGGAAGAGATCAAGTTGGCGCGCGTGGGTGGAGGTCTTTTCCCGCACGCGGTCAAGCGCCTCATCCAGCTGCGTGTCAATAGAAGTAAGTGCGGTGTGCTGGCCCAATGGATCCTGCTGGCCTTGGGCCTTGGCCTCAGTGACTGCGGAGCCAGCGCGACCGAGCAGTTCCTCGAGCGCGTTCCAATCCGCCGTGGTTCCCTGCGCCTTGCCTTGGCGCTCGAGCTCGCGGGCCTCGTCGATTTCGCCTTCGACTTCGGCAATGAGGGACTCGAGGTTGCCGCGGGCGGTGGCGATATTCTCCTCCGCGTTTTCCACGCCGGAAATTAGGCGATCCGTCATCGCGCAGGCATGTTCACTATCGCGGATGAGCCCCACCAGCGGGCCCTGCTGACCGGCCGGCTGGGCCTGGACCCCGCGGGCCTTTTCTAGCAGTTTTTCTGCTTCATCAAGCGAAGCGGCGGCAAGCTCCGGGTTATCGGCAATGGAGGACAAAACGTGCTCGTCATAGTTGCCTTTCAACCGAGCCAACGTGGATTCGGCCTCCGGTAGGCGGGCGCGCAGGCCCACAGTGCGCTGGGTGAGCTCGTCCAGTTTCTCATCGGAGTGGATAAGTAGGTCGCGCATCTGGGCAAATTCCGCGGCCTGCGCATCCAGGGCATCATCGGCCTGACCACAGGAAGAGACGATGTCCACGAGCATCTGGCGCCGTTCGGCCGGGGACTCCGGAACGGCATCATCGAGGCGCTGGCGTAGGTGGAAGGCCTTTTGCAGGGTAGAAGTAGAGTGGTTCATCGCCTTGGTAAACGGGCGCACGCGCTCTGGACCAAACTCCGAAAGCGCGATATTGAGCTCCTCCTTGCCGCGGCGAATGGACTCATCGGTCGAGACCAACTCTTCCTGCGCCAACTGGTCCAAGGTCTCAAGTGACAAACGGTTGAGCTGATCGGTATCGCCCGGGGCGATTTCGCGGGCCGACTCGAGCGTTTGCGCCTTATTCTTCTTAGTATTGCGGCGGGAGTAGTACATGATTCCGCCACCGGCGGCGACAATGGCGGCCGCGCCACCGCCCAGCCACGCTAGGCCGGAAGAATCGGAAGAGTTGGAGCTGCTGGTGTTGCCCAGGGCGGCGTCGGCAAGCGCGAGGGCGGAAGCACCGTACTCATCGCTGGTCAGCTTGTCATAGGCAGCGTCATACATCTGGTCGAGCCGGCCTTTGGGCCAAGCTTTGCCGGTCTGCACGCCCATTTTGCGGTCATCGACGGACAGGACATACACCGCAGAGTTTTCCCCCTTGTCCTTGACCACTTGGGCGGCATAGCTTTCCGGATCCGTATCTAGCTTATTGGTGATGTAGACAAAGAGGACCCGGTGCTCATCCTTTTGCAGCTGGCCAATCTTTTCTCTCAGCTCAGCCTTTTCTTGGGTGCTTAAAACGCCCGCGTCATCGGTAACCTTCTCCGTGAGGGTGGCCGTACCGGTGCCTTGCGCCACGATGGTGTTTTCAGCGGCAAAGGCAGGCCCCGCACCGATGGAGGTGCAGCCCAAGATGAAAGCGGCGATGGCCGCGCGGCCCAAACGTGCACTCAAATTCATGCCCACCACTTTACCGGCTCCACTTAGCTCTTCGGCGGGTAGTGTGATGGGGCAGTGAAGTACGTAATTGTTTTAGGCACCGCCCAATATGACGGCCGGCCCTCCCGCATCCTTGCCGGACGCCTGCGCCACGCCGGCGAGCTAGCCACGGCCGAGGGCCTGGAAGTCATTACCGTGGGCGGCAAGCTGCCCGGCGATAGGTTTACCGAGGCCGGCGTCGGCCGCACCTTTCTGCGCGAGCATTTCCCGCACCTGACCGTCCACGCGGTGGAGGAGGGGATGGATACCCGCAGCTCCCTGAAGGCGGTCAAGGAAGCCTTCGCGCTTGCCGACGCCACCATCATCACCGATCCCCTCCACCGCCTGCGCACCGCACTCATCGCCCGCCAGGAAGGACTAAAAGCCACCGTATCCGGCACGCCGTATTACCCTGCCGCACGCTTTTCCACACCCTGGTGGCGCTATCTTGCCCACGAAACCGGTGGCGTGGCCTACGCGCTGGTAGCAGAACTTTTGCCCCCGCGCGGTGCCGCCGCACTGCGCAATGGGTTCTACCGCGTGGAGCGGGTGTTGCGCCCGAATCAGAAGCTGCGGCATCAGACGATTGAGCAGGAAGATAGGGATTCTTTTCCCCGGCGATAAGAAGCATCGCATGATATTTTTTAAGCTGCCGATGCATTTCTAGGGGAGAAGGGTTTCTTTTCCACTACATCAGGAAATAACACCGAGCCATGTTGGTCAGCGCTGAAATGCTACGAAGCCTCAGGAGGAAAGCGTGTTAAAACTGGAGAACCTGTCTGTAAAGCTAAGCAGGAAAAGTAGCCCGCTATTCTCTATCGACTCTGTGCATGAGCCAGGTACCCTCACTTGGATTCGAGGCGCCTCTGGGTCCGGCAAATCCACGCTGCTTCGCGTTATCTCTGGACTCCAGAAGCCAACATCAGGAACCGTCAGTATTTTCGGACATGATTTATGGAGCTCTTCTGCTCGAAATAGAGATAGGCTTCGAGCTAAATCGATGGGAATAGTGTTTCAAGATTCCGGCGTAGTGCCCTGTTTGACAATCGACGAAAACCTTTCCTTCGCACAAGGGCTAAGCGGAGCCACTGCGGACTCGGACGCTAATAGCTCTTTGCTAGCTCAACTCAATATGAGTGAATACGGAGCCTCTCTACCGCACGAGCTTTCAGGGGGACAACGCCAACGCGCGGCCATAGCAACTGCAATGTCCAAAAAGCCCCAACTCGTTTTCGCAGACGAACCGACGAGTGCCTTGGATGAGGACAACACATATTCAGTGTTGCGATATCTGCATAATTACACAGTAAGAAACCACGCAATCGCCTTGGTAGTTTCCCACGATGATCGTTTAGCGCAGTTTTGTGATCAGGTTTTGGAAATCGGGGTAAACCAATGAATTTTCGCGCTGTGGAAGCGAGGATCCGTAAGAGCACTTTTGTGGAGAGTATCCCGTTACTAGCTTCCTCGTTTGTGCTTTTCTTCTTTGTCTGTCTGTTAGTCTCCACAGTAGCGGCGGACAAGGTAGCCGAATCTATGTCAATGGGGCTGATGTATTCGGCTTTCATATCGATCATTCCCTTTGCTCTGGCGCTCAAATACTGCTTTAGGCATGTGGTGGAGGGGAGGCGCCACCACTATGAGGCGCTTCGTTTATTTGGGTTAACATTAAAACGAATTCGCCGAGTGCTATTCCTTGAGCTACTTACGGTTTATTTTTTCTTTTCAATAGTTAGCGCAGTTCTGGTTCCAGTGCTGATGAAGCCAATCTTCCTGGTTCTGTATTCGGGTTTTGGCATTGATCTTCCTCAAGGACTCCCTTCACCACTACTCGTCGCTGTGATCTCATGGTGCGCTATCGTTTGTCTGAGCTTCGTTCCTTTCCAACAGGAAACGAGAGTTTTGGAGGATTTGAGCCAAGGCCCAACTCGCATAGATCCAACTCCAAGGAATCCGCGGGCTGCAGAACTCCTTCGATATCCGCTGGGGATAGCAGCCTGTGTTGTATTGCTAGTGGGATTTGTGGCGATGCCCCAAGCGGATCCATCTAGTAGGTGGCCGTTTATTTTCGTCTACTGCGTGCCCTTCTTGGTGAGTGCTGCCTCTGTATTTGTCTACGCGGTTGTCTTATATTCCGCCGAATACCTCTCCCTCAAGTTTGGGGGATGGAATCCTCCGATTTTGGGAGTCCGATATGCGCGATCTTTTATCGCCACCACCATATTGCGGGTCTCTTGTATTTTTATCTTGTTTCCCATCATTCCTTTTATTGCGAATGATTCGGCACTCTACTCAGCAAGGGAAGAATTAGCTGACAATGTGAAGAACGTGTATGTAGGGTCGCCGCAGGATGAACAAACTATCAGCACATCCACTGCCCAAAACATTTGTCAGGATCACGCCGCAGATTGCCTAGGAGTTCTTAGCTGGGTGCCTGCTGACCAAGACTCGGAAGAGCTCCAACCTTCCACCATGGAAGAAGGCGCTGTCTTTGCGCTGGTAGAAGATCGGGACGGAACAGTAAGTTCCTTGGTTAATGACCGAGAGGTAGTTGAGACGGAACCCCGATCGCCGTTTGACCAAACGTGGATGCGGCCATGGGATAAAACCTTTAATTCTGAAGCAGATCCTTCTTGGGGAACGGGCGAAAGGCAAGACGAAGGTTATGCTGTAGCCATTTTTTCGAAGCAAGTGGAATTGAGCGACAGCCAAGCGATGGAGGTTGTAGGCGCTCAGCAATGGGCAGAAAACCTACCTTCAACGTTGCTTTACGGTCCAAACGGTACCGGTACAAGCGAATTTATTCCGTTGTTTGCCTACGTGATTGTTGGGGGAGCAGTTCTCATCTTCGGACTGGCCTTAGCACAACAAGGTCGGCTTATCCGCTTCACTAAAACCATTTGGGAACAAGGCGTCTCAGTTGCAGAAGCGCACAGAAACAGGAAATTGGCCAATTGTTTGCCTTCGGCTTTTGCGTTGGCTTTGTCGCTAGGAGCAGCTGCTCTACTGAGCACGTATATGGACTCTTATATAGCGCATAAACTTGTATTGCACTTTCCGGATGTCCCATTTGGACTCATATTTTTCTTGGTGGTGGTTGTGGGCCTGGCAGCGGTGGGCAGCAACTTTGTGAAAGGCCCGCGGCCTGCTAAAAACTAGGCGGCCACGTTGCTCACCCAAAAGGCCAGTTCACGGAATATGCTTGGGTCGTGTCCTATTCTTATTCCGCCGCCGACTTCGCCCGCCTGGCCGATGAAAAGCCGAAGGGCTCAGCCTTCCATACCGTGGAAGAACATCGCGGCGTCTTTGCCCGTGACCGCGCCCGCGTGCTGCACTCGGCAGCCTTGCGGCGTCTGGCCGATAAAACTCAGGTCGTCGGGCCGCGCGATGGCGATACTCCACGCACCCGTCTGACCCACTCGCTGGAGGTGGGCCAAATTGCGCGGAGCATCGGTGCTGGACTTGGACTCGATCCTGATCTGTGCGACATGGCAGGGCTGACCCATGACATCGGCCACCCGCCCTACGGGCACAATGGCGAAAACGCACTCAATGAGGTCGCCCTCAACGGCTTTGAAGGAAACGCGCAGACCCTGCGCATCCTCACCCGCCTAGAGCCCAAGATCATCGTGGACGATGCCAGCGGCGTGCCGCGCAGCTTCGGCCTCAACCTCACCCGCGCCGCCCTCGACGGTGCCTGCAAATACCCCTGGACCAAAACCAATCCCGATGGCAGCGCCAACCGCAAATACGGTGCTTATGACGAGGACGCGGATCTGCTCGAGTGGCTGCGTGAGGGCCATAGCGATGATCGCAAATGCATCGAAGCTCAGGTCATGGACTGGTCCGATGACATCGCCTACTCCGTGCATGATGTGGAAGACGGCATTATTTCCCGGCGCATCTCCCTCAATGTTCTGTGGGACCTAGTTGAGCTAGCCCAGCTGGCAGAAAAGGGCGCTAAAGCTTTTGGCGGCACCGCCGATGAGCTCTTGGAGGCGGCCGATAGCCTGCGCAACTTAAGCGTCATCAACGCCATCGGCGATTTTGATTACTCCTTGCGCGACTATGCCAATTTGAAGAAGATGACCTCTGAGCTCGTAGGCCGCTATGTCGGTGCGACCGTTGGCGCCACCAGCGAGGCCAACGCCGAGCTCATCGCCTCCAATACCCTTGGCCGCATGCACGGTGACCTCGTCGTGCCTAAAAAAGCCGAGGCCGAGGTCAAGCTACTGAAAACCATCGCCGTCCTCTACGTTATGGACGAGCCCGCCCACCTCGCACGCCAAGACCGCCAGCGCGAGCGCATCTACCGCGTCTACGATTACCTCGTCGCCGGCGCCCCCGGCTCCCTCGATGCCACCTTTCGGCTGTGGTGGGAGCAAGCCGATTCTGATGCCGCTCGTGACCGCGCCATCATCGACCAAATTGCGTCCATGACGGAGTCCCGCCTCGAGCGCTTGGCCCGCCGGAGCGCGGAGCTGTCTGGGTTCCTCAGCTAAACCTGGCTTGCCCACCACCGCGCTAGAGTTAGGTCGAGAGTCATCAGGCCGATCTGAGCGCGAAAAGGCCGAATTGAGAGCTCAAAAACTTCAATTCGGCCTCATATCTATGGACCTAACGCCTCAGCTCCAACCCCAGGGCCCGAGTCGCTAGCGCACCAACGCGACACCTTGGTCCTCGAGCACGCTAGCTACCGCCGCTAGGTCCTCGCCTTCGATATCCATATTGGAGGCAACGATGACGCTGGTGCGCTGCTCGCGTAGGAAATCCGCTAGGTCATCGAGGTTGCGCGGGCCGCAGTCTTCGCAGCCGCGGGTGCGGCCGAGTGCGTTAAAGAAGTCCGCGCGGGTGCGGATGTGTTCAGTAATGAGGATGCGTCGCATGATTACTCCTCTGCGTCCGGAATAGAACAGAAGCTTTCATAGTGGTCATCGGTGTAGTACCACACGTCTGGGTCGGTCTCGCTGCCGCCACCGGTGATAATGCGGCGGGCGCCGCGGTTGTGGCTGCCTGGGGTTTCTACCGTGTATTCGCGGTAGTAATTCTTGTCCTGCTGGGGCAGCCGGCCCTCGTAATTGCCAAAGCGGGCGTTGTCATTATCCGGGTAGTCGTAGGGGCCACCGGCCAAGATATCGTCTGCGGTGTCTTTGGCCTCGGCGGGTAGGGAAGACATCTCGCAAGTATCGGCGTCGCCAGTCGCGGCCGCTTGGGTCGACTCAGAAGTGGAGGAAGCAGCGGAATCACCATCGCCGCCGAGATCGAAGCCGAAGTAGCTTGCTACGACGACAAGCGCAAGGCCGCCGAGGGCAACGGGGAGCGATTTCTTGGACGCTTTGGACTTGGGCATACCTTTATTGTTGCAGGTGCGGCGCTAAAAGTGGAAATTGGCCCGAGACAATGGCGAGGTCAAAAATTGCCCCGTCACGGGGGTAGGTAACAGTATGTGGAAAGTACCCCAACAGAGGGTAATTTGCGTCCAAACTGTGAACCCTGTTCAACGTCACCATCCTGCCCTAGCTATTTGAACATTCCCACCGCGCGCGGGGTAGTCTGTACGCATGGCAAAAGGCAGAATTCCGGACAGCGATATCCAAGCTATCCGTGAACGCGCGCCTTTAGAAGAAATCGTCGGCGAGTACGTGCAGCTCAAGCCCGCCGGGCACGATTCGCTTAAGGGCCTTAGCCCCTTCAAGGATGAAAAGACTCCGTCCTTTCACGTGCGCCCGCAGCGCGGCTACTACCACTGCTTTTCCACCGGCAAGGGTGGCGATGTATTCAGCTTCCTGATGGAAATGGAGCAGGTCTCCTTCCCAGAAGCGGTTGAAGCGGTAGCGCAGAAGATCGGCTATCACATCAACTACCAGGGCGGTTCTACGGGCGCGCGCAATGAGAAGCCGGGCACGCGGCAGCGCCTCATCGCTGCCAATAAAGCCGCCCACGAGTTTTACCGCCAGCAGTTGGAGACCCCACAAGCGGCTACAGCCCGCGATTTCCTGCTGGATCGCGGTTTTTCCCGCGAGGTCATCTATGACTTCGAGTGCGGCTATGCCCCAGAGGGATGGGATACGGCTACCAAACACCTGCTGCGCCTAGGCTTTTCCTTTGAAGAGCTGGAAGCAGCTGGCATTTCCAAGATGGGCAAGCGTGGTCCCATCGACCGCTTCCATCGTCGTTTGCTGTGGCCGATTAAGGACCTTTCCGGCAACGTCATTGGCTTTGGCGCCCGCAAGCTTTTCGACGACGACAAGCTCGGCAAGTACATGAACACCTCTGAGACCATGCTCTACCGCAAGTCCAAGGTGCTCTTTGGCCTCGATTTGGCCAAGCGCAATATCGCCGAAAACCACCAAGCCGTGGTGGTAGAAGGCTACACGGATGTCATGGCCATGTATGCCGCAGGCGTCAAGACCGCTGTTGCTTCCTGTGGCACCGCCTTTGGCGGCGAGCACCTGCAGGTGCTGCGCCGACTCATGCTGGATGATTCCTACTTCAATGGCGAGCTCATCTATACCTTTGACGGCGATGAGGCAGGGCAGAAGGCCGCCATGCGCGCCTTTGACGGCGAGCAAAAGTTCACCGGTCAATCCTTTGTCTCCGTAGCGCCCGACGGCATGGATCCGTGCGATCTGCGTCTGCACAAAGGCGATGCCGCCGTGCGCGAGCTCATCGCGGACCGCATCCCCATGTTCGAGTTCGTTATCCAGTCCGTCATCGCGGAATACAGCATTGACAGCGCCGAGGGGCGCCTGCAGGCCCTGCGCCGCGCGGTACCCGTGGTCGCACAGATCCGTGATCAACCTTTGCAGCGTGAATATGCCCGGCGTCTAGCAGGTTGGGTGGGCTGGCCGGATCCGGAAGAGGTTCTCCGGCAGGTGCGCGCGGAGGCACGCAAGCCCAAGAAAGCCGAAAAGCCCACCATTCGTCGCTTCGACAATGCGAAGCAGCAGCCGGCACAGCAGGACGTGCCGATGATCCATCCGCCGAGCCCGAAGGAGACCCACCTGTGGCCTCAGCGCGAGGCCCTCAAGCTGGCCTTGCAGATGCCGCAGGTGGCAGGTTCCTATTTCGATGGCATTACTGCCGACGCCTATACCAACGACGCCTACCGCCTCGTGCGCCAAGCCATTTCTACCGTGGGTGGCGCAGCTCAGGGCGCCACCATGCCGGCCGTGGAGTGGATCGCCGCGGTGGCCGGCGAAATGCAGGACCTTACCGGCCGCAACTTCGTCTCGGAGCTTGCCGTAGAGGCCATTTTGCCAACCGACGTCGGTCCCGAAAAATACGCCGACTCCGTGCTCTCCCGATTGCAAGAGACGGTGGTGGGCGATCAAATCGCCCAGTTGAAGGCTCGTCTTGGCCGCATGCGTCCCTCCGATGATGAGGCTAGCTATAACTCGCTTTTTGCTGACCTCGTCGCTTTAGAGCAAGCCCGTCGCGATCTCAATGACCGCGCCTTCCGCGGCACGCCTCCCCAAGGTTAAAAATATCCCCTCGCCCTGTCACCGATTTAGGTGCGCAGCGAGGGGAGGGAAGAGGCTGAAACTAATTTAGTCCTCATCAGGTTCATAAATGCGGTCCGCGTTGTCTACCTGGGAGCCGCGCAGCCGGCCTTTGCCCTTGCGCTTGGAGGAGAGATCGCGAACCTCGCGCATGCGCGGTTCCGGATCCAAGCGGTTGGCTACTGCCTTGCGTGCAGAAGTGACGGCAGATTTGGTCACGGGGGAGTTGATAGCCTTCTCGTAGGCGCCCTTGATCTGGTGGTAGCGCTTGCGGCCTGCTTTGGTGCCAAAAACGTATCCTGCTGCGGCGCCGAAGACGAATTGGATCATTATTTAGCGTGTCCCCTTATTCCAGTACGAGTAAAAGTTCTCCACCAGCCTACCGCGAAGGCCCGTCGCTCGCTGCTAGCCACCGTTAAGGGGTAAAGCTCGATTTGCTGTAGAACAGCTCTTTTCATAAACAGGAATTCGCGCTAGTTTAAAGAGGTGGACATAAACGCGCGTAGGGACTCGGCCGCGGCCTCAGCAGTAGCGCTGGCCGCGCTATTTACCGCGAGTATTTCGGCAGAATCGAGTAACCAGAACACCGGTGTTGCTACTACGCAGAAAGCTTCAGCTTGGTCCGAGGATTGCTAGATAGTACCGGGAAGGTGTAGTCACCGTCCCAGCTTTGTGCATGCGGGTTTAGCGTCACGTTCACCTTTTTGTAACTTTAGCTAGATATTATGCGTGGGAATTCGTTACTAGTGAAAGGTTTCCACGTTGAACTATCGGAATAAACTCCGCCCGGCAGTTCGCGCACTCGCCTTGTGCGCGGCCACCGGACTGACCATAACGCTGGCACCGGCTGCCAGCGCCGCCCTCCCCGTGGCCGTGCCACAGCTCCGCGAGCCTGTTACCCAGCAGACCACCGGCGCTCCTCCGGTCCAGCACCCCGGTGCCCCGGTTCCAGAGCCGTTTAGCACGGACTATATCGCGGGCTTTGAATCCGATGTTTCCTCTTATCAATTTGGCAACTACTGGCAGGTAGTCCAGCTTTTTGATCACATCAAGGCTCAGCCAGAAATCCGCCAAGAAAATATGGACAAGGCCGTGGCCATCAATAACGCCGCAGCCGGTGACCCCGCTTTGATCCGCCGCGCGCAGGCCGATGCCAAGGCCAGCTCGACGAGCGTGCTCAACGCCGTTTCTGACTCGATGGGCAAGAACCTAGGCGATGCCTTCCGCGCTGCCTTGGCCGAGCACCGCCTGCCCAAGACCGAATACCTCCTAGGAAATGGCTATGCGGCCCGCGCAGGCGGACTGGCCAATTCCACGATGTCGGAGAAGTACTACTTCAACTATCAACGCCCGTACCAGCGCGCGCCGCAGGCGATTAAGCGCTATGACGATGGCTCCAAGGATCTCTATCCCACCTCGCCAGCCTTCCCTTCGGGCCATACCAATCAGGCAACGTGGATTACCACGCTGATGTCCTTCATGCTGCCTGAGGTAGGCCCACAGCTCATGCTGCGCGGCGCGGAGGCCGGCAACCACCGCGTAGTACTGGGCGTGCATTACCCGCTGGATGTCATCGGTGGGCGCATGACAGGCCAGGCCGCCGCGGCTGACCGCTTGAATGACAAGCGCATGCGCAATGCCCTGTGGCAAGCCTCGATGGAAGTGCGCAAGGAAATTAAGTGGCGCACCGGCAAGACGGTGGAAGAATTGGTGGCCCAGGATCGGGTAGAGGGCACCGACTATCGGTCCACCCAGGATGCGGTGGAGCAATACTCCAAGCTCATGGACTATGACTTTGCCCCGCGCTACCGAACCGACGCCCCGATGGTAGTTCCGCAGGCCGCTCCAGTGCTGCTTGCCGCATCCCATCCAGAGCTCAGCTGGGACCAGCGCGCCGAGGTGCTGCGCCAGACCGCGCGTCCAGCCGGCAACCCATTGGATTGGCAAGCAGAGGGAGGCTCGTGGCAGCGTCTCGATCTAGCCCGCGCCATGGCGGCCAGGGTGACCATCGCCCCAGACGGCGGCGTGAGCGTCAGCGGCTAGAACGCTCCAATACCTGAGCGGGGGTACAGCTCTCCCGCACATGGTTCAATTTAGAAATATCTCCGTCACTCTAAAGGAAAAGATTAGTGACTAAGCCCAAAATAATGACCGTTTACGGCACCCGGCCGGAGGCCATTAAGGTCGCCCCCGTCGTTAAGGCGCTGGATAATGATGAGCGCTTTGAATCCATTCCGGTTTCTACTGGTCAGCACAAGGAGATGCTGGAGCAGGTCAACACCATGTTTGGCATTACCCCGAAGCATGATTTGGGGCTTATGAAGCCGGGCCAGGGACTCAATGAGATTGTGTCCCGCGCAATTGCGGGTCTGGATTCCATCATCGAAGAAGAAAAGCCGGACGTCATTATCTCCCAGGGCGATACCTCTACGGCTATGGCTGCAGCACTTGCCGGTTTCCATCGCGGGGTCAAGATCGTTCACCTTGAAGCCGGTTTGCGTACCGGCGATATCCACTCGCCGTTCCCAGAAGAAGCTAACCGTAAGCTCATTGGCCAGGTAGCCGAGCTGCATCTGGCTCCAACCGCAGGCTCGATGGAGAACCTGCGCCGCGAGAATGTGCGTTCCAAGGACATTGTGGTCACCGGTAATACCGTCATTGACGCTCTGCTGGAAGCAGCATCGTGGGACACGAAGTTCGCAGACCCTGCCCTGCAGGAAGCCGCAGAGTCCGATAAGCGGCTTGTAGTAGTTACCACCCACCGCCGCGAGAACCTTGAGGCGATGAAGGAGATCGGTGGCGCAGTTAAGGACTTGGCAAAAGCCTATCCGGAGATTAACTTCGCATTGCCGCTGCACCTCAACCCCAAGGTGCGCCAGGCGGTCCTGCCGGAGGTCGAGCACCTGCCAAATATCATCATCACGGATCCGCTGCCTTATGACCAGTTCACGCAGCTACAAAACCGTGCCACCATCATCCTGACTGACTCTGGCGGAGTCCAGGAGGAGGCACCAGCATTGGGCAAGCCGGTGCTAGTCATGCGCCAAAACACCGAGCGCCCCGAAGCCGTCGTTGCCGGCACGGTTAAGCTGGTGGGCACTAATCGCGAGCTCATTGTGGCAGAGGCAAAGCTTTTGCTTTCCGACGCCGCCGCATTCGACGCCATGGCCAACGCCGTCAATCCTTATGGTGACGGCAAGGGCGCGCAGCGTGCTATTGCGGCTATCGCAGAGTTGACCGGGGTAGGCGAGCGCGTAGAGGATTTTCTGCCGGAGGCAGGTTCCTCTAAGGGGCCCAAAGGCGAGGAATCACTCGCGCGCCTGCCGGAGAAAGCGGATATATTAAAGGTATGAAACCGCTGGATATCCGCTGTAACCACCGAGAGCGCATGAAAGCTGCAGACATTTTAGGAGATGCGCTTTCGGCAGGGCAGATTGACCTCGATGATTTTGAAAAACGCTCGGCCGCCTGCGTTAATGCGACGACTCGCGCTGAGCTCATCGAGCCGCTGGCTGACCTTGTAGAGGACCCAGAAATTCTCCTGTTCGGGCAAGAACGAAAAATCGCAAAGGCCTATGCGGGCCAGCAAGAATCCAAAGCCATCGCCAAGGTGGAGCAGGCTATCCGCCAGGTGCAGCCGAGCGTGCAGGAGACCCGCTCCCTTGCGGTGGGGATCTTCGGCGGGTCTACTGTCAGCGGCGGGGCAGTAGCTCGTTCTCTGACGGCGTTGGGCTTTTTCGGTGGCGTGGACATCGATCTCACGGGCGTCGCCCTGCACAGTCGTACTACCACCATCAACGCGGCGGGCGTCTTTGGTGGCGTCGATGTTTATATTCCCGAAGGCTTCCGCGTCCACGTCAGCGGCGTTGGACTCTTTGGCGGACATGACCTCAAGGTAGAGAACGGCGCCATCCATCCGAATGACCTCCCAGTAGACGCGCCAGAAATTATTGTGAACTGCTATAGCCTCTTCGGCGGCGTAGACGTTCACGTGGGGCGCCGCTACGGCGAGTAACCAAGCGCGATTGTAGTGCAAGCAACCACTTGCACTAATGAGCGTGGGCCAGTGCTTAGTCGGCCTCGATGATCGCTGCTAGACCTTGTCCGCCTCCAATGCACATGGTAACCAGCGCGAGCTTACCGCCGGTGCGGTGAAGGTGATGCGCGGCGGTGACGACGATGCGGGCACCGGTAGCACCCACGGGATGGCCGAGCGAAATGCCAGAACCGTGAGGGTTGAAGCGCGGATCATCTGCCGAAATGTCCCATTCTTTGAGTACAGCCAGCGCTTGGGCGGCAAAGGCCTCATTGAGCTCAATGAGGTCAAGATCATCGAAGGTGATGCCGAGGCGATCCATAACCTTGCGGGAAGCCTCCACCGGGCCGATACCCATGCGTTCCGGATCCACGCCGGCTAGGGCCCATCCCTTGAGCGTGACCATTGGGGTAAGACCCAGCTCCTCGGCTTTTTCACGGGTAGTCACTAGGACGGCCGCGGCACCATCGTTTTGGCCCGAGGCATTACCGGCGGTAACCGTTGCCTCTTCGTCCTCCTTGCGCATGACCGCGCGCAGTTTAGATAGCTTGTCTGTACTGGAATCTGGGCGGACATGTTCATCCTTGTCTACGACGATAGGCTCCCCCTTGCGCTGGGGGACGGTGACGGGGATGATTTCGGCGTCGAAAAGCGATTGTTCCTGTGCAGCGGCGGCATTGCGGTGGGAACGTGCAGCGAGCTCGTCTTGGGCGACGCGCTCGATGGAGTATTCGCGGCGGAGATTTTCGGCGGTCTCAATCATGCCGCCGGCAATCGGGTGGTGCTTTCCGCCGGCGGCCTCGCGGGCTTCTTGGAGGCGATCGCGAAAGATCATATTTCCTCCCTTTGCTCCCCAGCGTACATCCGCATCAACGGTGTATTCGGTGCGGGACATAGACTCCGCGCCGCCGGCGATGATGACATCGGCAGCGCCAGTAGCAATGTGGGCACCTGCGGTAATAATGGCCTGCAGACCCGATCCGCAGCGGCGATCGAGCTGCATACCAGGCACGGTGGTGGGCAGGCCAGCGTCTAAGGCAGCCACGCGGCCCAAAGCGGGTGCGGCACCATTAGGGGAGCCTTGGCCCAAGATGACGTCATCGATTTTGGTGGGGTCGATACCGGACTCTTCCACAATGGTCTTGACCACGAGGCTAGCTAATTCTTGGACGGGGACGGACTTTAGCGCGCCACCATAACGGCCGACGGGGGTGCGCTTGGGGTAGCAAAGGACTACGTCGCGGGTGTGCATGATAATTCTCCTTTAAGAAAGTTCGGTGGTGGCAAGGTCATGGGAGATTGCCTTGCAGGTTGCGATGAGCTCCGGCAGGATGCGCGTGGTGAGATCCTCAGTGGAATAGACGGATGTTTGGGTTGAGACATTGATGGCTGCAGCAGTGCGGCCCGAACCATCGCGAATAGGAACTGCAATGGAACGCAGGCCCTTCTCCAGCTCTTGGTCTACGATGACCCAACCGCGTTTCCGGATCTCCGCTAGGCGCGCCTGAAGATCTGCGGGTGCGGTGAGCGTGTGAGGGGTGACTTTCTCCAGCGACGCCGTTTCTAGGAATTCGTCCAACTGCGATGGAGTGAGATCCGCTAACAGTACCTGTCCCATTGAGGTCGCGTGCGCGGGAAAGCGGGTGCCGATGGTGATATTGGTGGCCATGATGCGGTGTGCAGCGGCGCGGGCAATATAAACCACGGTGTCCCTATCCAACACACTGACAGAGCAGGATTCATCGAGTTTGGTGGATAACTCCCTCAAATGGGGCTGGGCAATATCGGGAAGACCCAAACTCGATAAGTAGGAATAGCCCAGTTCCAAAACCCGGGGGGTAAGCCAAAACTCAGAGCCATCCGTGCGCGCGTACCCCTCCGTTACCAAGGTGTGCAAAAAACGACGTGCAGTGGCACGTGCTAGCCCTGTGACCTCGGCAACCTGGGCCAGAGTCTGGCGTGGGCGCTCGCCATTAAAAGAGTGCAAAACGGCTAATCCGCGGGCGAGTGACTGCACCGTGGGGGTGTCGTTCAAGGTGTGGTCTCCGATTCTAGAAATTGATGAAGTGGCCTACATCTCGTAATTGTATCCAAAAGTGTTCGCATTGTGAACCCTTGTGCAACATATGAACCACACGTAGGCTGAAGCCATGTTAGATAAAGTCATCGACTCAGTAGAAAATGCCGTAGCAGATATTCCAGACGGCGCTTCCATTGCGGTGGGCGGATTCGGGCTCGTGGGAATTCCGGCGCGTCTAATTGATGCTCTGCGTGAACTCGGCTCTGGAGACCTCACCATCATTTCCAATAATCTTGGTACCGACGATTTCGGGCTCGGGCTCTTGCTTAAAGATCATCGCATTTCCCGCTCTATTGGTTCCTATCTCGGAACGAATAAGGAGTACGCCCGCCAGTATCTCGAAGGAGAACTGACTGTGGAATTTACCCCGCAGGGAACGTTGGCAGAGCGTATGCGTGCCGGCGGTGCTGGCATTCCCGCCTTCTATACCAAGGCCGGCGTGGGAACCCCGCTTGCGGAAGGGGATATCCCCACCCGCTATAACCCGGATGGGTCCATAGCACAGACTTCTAAGCCGAAGGAAACTCGTGAGTTTAACGGCGAGCTCTACGTGCTGGAGGAGGCACTGACCCCAGATTTTGCCTTCGTTCATGCCGCTCGCGCAGATCGATACGGCAACCTAGCTTTTGCCAAGACTGCGCAGAACTTTAACCCGGATGCCGCTCGTTGCGCTGATATCACCATTGTGCAGGCAGAAGAATTGGTGGAGGCGATTCCGCCGGCCGAGGTTGACGTGCCGGGCATCTACGTCGATCGCGTCGTAGAAGTGGGAAAGCAAGAAACTGGAATCGAATTTAGGACGGTGAGCAAGTAAATGACCTGGTCACGTGAAGAAATGGCGGCTCGGGCCGCACAGGAATTGAAAAACGGCGACTACGTCAACCTAGGAATTGGCATGCCAACGTTGATTCCTGGATTCCTCCCAGAGGGCCTCGAAGTGGTGCTTCATTCTGAAAATGGCATCTTGGGCGTAGGTCCGTACCCGGCCGAAGATAAGGTGGACCCGGAACTTATCAATGCTGGCAAAGAGACCATCACTGCTGCTCCCGGAGCTTCATTCTTTTCTTCTTCGGAATCCTTTGGAATGATTCGATCACGCGCTATCGACGTAGCGGTACTTGGTGCCATGGAAGTATCCCAATTCGGAGACCTTGCCAATTGGATGATTCCGGGCAAGATGATCAAAGGTATGGGCGGTGCCATGGATTTGGTTCATGGCGCCAAACGCATCGTGGTGATGATGCAGCACGTGTCCAAACATGGCAAGTCCAAAATCCTTTCAGAATGCCAACTGCCGCTCACCGGCGCGCGTTGCGTGGATCTTATTATTACGGACCGCGCCGTCTTCGAGGTTGATGAGTTAGAAGGTCTGACCTTAGTTCAGATGGCTGAGGGGGAGACTGAGGACTCCATCCGCGAGGTTACTGATGCCCCATTCACGCTGGACCTGTCTTAGTCCTGAACTGTTCCCGAAAGCCCGCCTTCTAGCACCCGGAAGGCGGGCTTTCTTTTTCATTTCTAATGAGTGGGGTTCTTTGGTGCTGAATTAGCTAAAGGCTGGGCCGAAATGATTTATGCTTCGGCCCAGCCCTAGGTGGGAATGAGAGAGGTACTAGTTAGACATCGCGTAGGTCTACACCCTTGGTTTCAGGGAGAATGTACATGCTAATGATGGTGAGGACGCATAGGGCGATGACATAAAAGCCAGAGGCCCACGCCAGATCGTGCGCGACAAACCACTGGTAGATATAGGGCGCGGTTCCGCCAAAGACAGCTACAGAGAGGGAGTATGCAAGACCGATACTATGCGTGCGCTGGGCGGTAGGGAAGACCTCGGACATGATGGAAGATAGCAGCGCACCACCGGCGGCGACGATAATCACGCCTACAGTAGAAGCGACGAACAGGGTCCACGGACGGGAATCGATCAACGCCATGAGTGGGATTTGCAAAACGGCCATACCTACCGCGCAGATATAGATGACGGGTTTGCGCCCAATCTTGTCCGAGAGACTGCCCCACAGCGGTAGAGCGATAAGGCCAGCAACTTGAGCAACCACCGTGACCCAGTACGCGCCTTGTGTGGTCATTCCTTCGTGGCTAATGGCATAGGTAGAAACGTAGGAGGTCCACGTGTAGTGCGCGGAAGTAACGCCGGAGACCATGCCGATAACGAGCAGGATATTGATCCAAGCCGGACGAGTAGCGGAGGCAGATTGAGGGATTGCTGCGCGCTCCTTGCGCGCTGGGGTGTCTACGCTGGGCTCGGAACTGTCAATTTCCTTGAAGTGATCAGACTCTTTCATGTGGCGGCGTAGGTATAGCGCTACACAGGCAGAGAGCGCGCAGAGGAAGAAGGGGATGCGCCAACCCCATGAGGCAAGTTGGTCATCATTGAGTACGAGGGAGATTAGGCCGCCGAGCACGTAGGCGATGACGGAGCCACCGAAAATGGAAACGTAGACCATAGAGCCCCATTTACCGCGGTGGGCGTTGGGGGCGATTTCTGGGATATAGCTATTGGCGGCAGCTGATTCACCGCCGTGGGCGAAGCCCTGCAGGATACGGATCACCAAAAGACCCACAGAGGACCAAATGCCGATCTGCTCATAGGTGGGCATGACTCCGATGATCGCGGAGGCGATGGCCATCATGATGATGGTCATCATAAGTACGGATTTTCGGCCGCGCTTATCTGCTACGCGGCCGAAGACGATTCCTCCGAGTGGACGCACCAGGAAACCAACGGCAAAAACGCCGAAGGTAGCTAAAAGGGCGGAGGTGGAGTCGCCCTTATTGAACATTGCGGTGGCAATGAATGGGGCAAAGACTGCATAGGAGCTCCACTCATACCACTCTAGGATTTGCCCGGTAAGGCTGGCTCCTAGGGATTTGACGTCGGTGGTAGAAGCTGCGTTTTTGCCGGATTCGGTATCTGGTGGCGATGTCGGTTTGGTGGTGGATGTCATGAGTTCTCCTTGTAATGGGACCGGGACGGTTGGGAAAAATATTACCTAGATCACACAAATGGGCGGCGAGGATCCAAAGTATTGAGATCGTCTGACGCTATTGATGTTGTTTACCGCGTGAGAAACTGCACGTGATGAACCCCTTTCGGGGACAACCTGTGGTTAGATTTATGGTTCGCATTGTGAACTTGGGTGCGCATTGTGACCCCACTTGGGGGTAGTTGGGTAAATGTCTAGCGTTTCTGAGCTTGGATAACGGCGGGAAAGCCCTCCTTAGGTAAAAGTTTTAGGTTCACAGTGGTGGACACTGGTGTAGCGTGTGACACATGACACGGACGGAAAGGTATGAGTCCTAAGCCACCCGAGTCTTGTCGGAGCCACACCCTAAGGAGGGATTTATGACTGCTCTTAGTCCCGAGGAATTGAGCACAGAAAGCCTCGCCGAAGTCATGGCCGCGGGCGGACGCCCAGCCGATAGCGAGCGTGAAATTAAGATCATCGATACCACCCTGCGCGATGCGCACCAGAGTATCTGGGCCACCCGCATGACCACGGAACACATCCTTTCTCTGCTGGATGACATCACCAATGCCGGGTTCGAGCACGTTGACCTAGTTGCCCCCATTCAGTTCGACGTGGCCGTGCGGTATCTCAAAGAGGATCCGTGGGAACGTGTGCGCCTCGTCCACGAGCATGCCGCCCCCGGTACTAAGTTCCGCGCGCTGATTCGCTCCAAGAATCTAGCATCCTTTGACTTCCTGCCGGATGATGCCATCCTTAACTGGACTGAACGCCTTTATGCCAACGGCTTCCGTGTCATTGGTTCTTTTGATGGGCTCAATGACATCGACAACATTGACAAGGGCCTCAAGCTTGCCAAGGAACTTGGCGCTGAGACCTTTGGTGCGCTGTCCTACTGCCTTAGCCCAGTGCACACCGATGAGCTCTACAAGCAAAAGGCGGAGGAGCTGCTTGAACGCACCGACGTCGACCGCATCATGCTGAAGGACGCCGGCGGATTGCTCACTCCGGACCGCATGAGAACCCTTATCCCGGCTATCCGCAGCTCCATTGGAGAAGATATCCCGCTGGAGGTACACACCCACTCCCTGACCGGCTTGTCCCCATTGACCTATCTCTTTGGCGCGGAGTTGGGCGTGGATTCCATTCACACCTCCATCGCTCCGCTTGCCAACGGCCCCGGTCAGCCTGCGACCCAGGCCTTGGTACGAGATCTGCGGGCGCTCGGCTATACCGTCAACGTTGACGATGATCGCATCGCCTCTGCCAGCGACCGGATCCAAGAAATCGCCGATACTGAGGATAAGCCGGTGGGTGTGCCGCGTGCTTTCGACGGCCTCCACTACATGCACCAGCTGCCAGGCGGCATGCTGACGAACTTCGAATCTCAGCTGGAAACTGCGGGCCTAGGAGACCGATTTGAGGAGCTTCTCTATGAGGTGGCTCGCGTGCGAGAAGAGCTGGCATACCCCATCATGATTACGCCATTTGCCCAGTTCGTGGGTACACAGGCCGTCATGAATGTGATGACTGGTGAGCGCTACTCCGTGGTCCCAAATGAGATTAAGAAGTATGCCCTGGGCTACTACGGTGAACCTCTGGCCCCGCTGGACCCAGAGGTATTGGAAAAGATCCTGGCCAACGGTTCCTCCGAAATCACCGAGGAAATCCCAGAACTCAAGCCAGTACTGCCGGGCCTGAAAGAGGCGCATCCGGACGAGGACATCGACACCCTGCTTTTGCGCGTTATGTTCGCCGGCAGCCAAGTCGATGAAATGAAGCGCTTCGTAGCTGAGGGCCGCGCCGGCGAGGGCGAAGGCGTCAAAGGAGGCGTCTTGACCTCCCTCGTCCAGCAAATCTACAACTCTTCCGATACCACCGACTTCCACCTCAAGACCTCTGACCTGGAAATTAACCTCACTAAAGGAGAAAAGTAATCATGACTGATACCACCAACCTGCAGGATCTGAAGGCCCTCCTGAAGTGGGCCAACCTTTCCGATGACATCCAGGAGCTGCAGATCAAGTATGGCGACATCGAACTCGCCATGTCCCGCACGCCTGGCGGCCTCGACCGCCCAGCCCCGGCTCCGGCACCAGCTGCCGCGCCTGCAGCTGCTCCATCCGCATCCCCAGCAGAGCAAGCTCCCGTACAGCAGGCGCCGGCCCAAGCGGAGCCTGCACCAGCTCCCGCTGCACAAGAACCCGCTGCTCAGGAGGAGCCAAAGGCTTCCGGAGCTCCGGCAGCAGAGGGCGAGACTGTCACCGCGCCTATGGTTGGTACCTACTATGCTTCCCCGAAGCCGGGCGCAGACCCATTCGTCAAGGTTGGCGATGAGGTCGAGGTAGGACAGGTGCTGTGCATCGTCGAGGTTATGAAGCTGATGAACAATATTGAGGCCAAGTTCGCCGGAACGGTCAAGGAAATCCTCGTGGATAACGAGGATGCCGTTGAGCACGGCCAGCCACTTATGATCATCGAACCAAAGTAAGCCCCGTTCCCGCACAACGATCTGGAGGAAAACATGTCAGATCTCTTAAATAGCGTTCTGATTGCCAACCGCGGTGAGATCGCATTGCGTGTTATCCGCGCCTGCAAGGAGCTGGGGATAAAATCCATCCTCGTCTACTCTGAGGGTGATAAGGATTCCTTGCCCGTTAAACTAGCTGATAAGGCCGTTTGCATCGGCCCAGCCAACGCCGCGAAAAGCTATAACAGCCCCGAGCTCATCCTTTCTGCAGCAATGGCTTTTAAGGCCGACGCCATTCACCCCGGCTACGGATTCCTATCTGAAAAGCCTGACTTTGTACGAATGGTAGAAGAAGAAAACATCGGCTTTGTCGGCCCCTCTGCCGAACACATCGGTTTGATGGGAGATAAGATCGAGGCAAAGCGCATCGCGCAAGCCGCCGGCGTGCCTACTGTGCCCGGCTCCGATGGCGTAGTCACCGAAATTGATGAGGCAATGGAAGTTGCCCGAAATACGGGCTTCCCGCTGCTTATTAAGGCGGCAGCCGGCGGCGGTGGTCGTGGCATGCGTGTGGTTGAATCCGAGGACACGCTGGAAAAAGATCTCAATGAGATCATGAACGAGGCCGAATCGGCGTTCAACGATCCCTCGGTGTACATCGAGCGCTATCTCACCGATATTAGGCACATTGAGATTCAGGTGCTTTCGGATGGAGAGAACGTCGTGGCCTTGGGAGAGCGTGACTGTACCTCCCAGCGCCGTAACCAGAAGCTTATTGAGGAAGGCCCGTCCCCGGTCCTGACCGAGGAACTCCGAGCGGGTATGCAGGAAGCTGCCATCAACCTGTGCAAGGAAGTTAAATACAAAAACGCCGGTACCATCGAGTTCGTCTTCGACAACACGGAAAACAAGTACTACTTCATCGAGATGAATACCCGTATCCAAGTCGAGCACCCGGTCACGGAAATGATCACCGGCGTGGACCTCATCAAGGAGCAGCTACGCATTGCCTCCGGACAGAAGTTGTCCATCAGGCAGGACGATATTGAGATACGCGGCCACGCTATTGAATGCCGCATCAATGCTGAGGACCCGAACCAAAACTTCGCTCCTCGCCCCGGCAAGATCGAACACTATCGCGTTCCAGGCGGCTTTGGTGTACGCATGGATACCCACATCGAAACCGGCTACACCATCCCACCTTTCTATGATTCTATGGTCGGCAAACTTATCGTGTGGGCAGAAGATCGCGATGAAGCCATCGCTCGAATGCTGCGCGCTATCGATGAGTTAGAGGTGGAGGGCGTGGTGACGACTGCGCCGTTCCAGGCGATGTTGCTCGATAGCGAAAAGTTCCGCAGCGGTGAGTTCAATACCGGTTATGTGGCCAAGCTACTGGAGAACACTGACTCCATTCCCGCGGATTAATAAATCTTCTGGTAGCTAGCCCGCACCATCTCATGGCAGTGCTGCCGCCACTCCGAGAGTGCAGGTCCCACAACCCTGGGCCTGCACTTTCAGTGTTTCTGCATTGTGCAATGTGGCAGAAACCATGCTTGGCGATGCCCCAGCTGCTTATAAGAAAGGACGCCCTATGTTGGTCATTGCCGCCCTGCTGGTCGGCGCCATAGTGCCGGTACAGACGGCCATTAATACGCGGTTTCGTGAAAGCGTTGGCTCCCCAATTGTGGCGGGATTCTTTTCCTTTATTATTGGCTTGTTCGTTTCTGCGCTTATTGCTCTTGCGCTCACCGGCCACCTAATTCCGGATTTAGCCACCGCTGCGCAACAGCCTTGGTGGGTGTGGCTCGGCGGGTTTATGGGAGTTTCCTTCATCGTGGGAAATATTCTGCTTTTCCCTCGCATCGGCAGCGTGGAGACCGTTATCTTGCCTATCTTGGGGCAGGTAACAATGGGCCTGCTTTGCGATACCACCGGCATATTTAATTCCCCACACGTTGGAGTCGGCCCGCTGCGCATCCTCGGGGTGGCCGTGGTGTTGGTGGGAATCGCGTTGGTATTGGAAATCGGGCGCGGTGCCGCTACTACGCACGCCACAGCCAGTGGTGTGAAGCTGTGGTTGTGGCGGCTTTTTGGGGTTCTTATTGGAATGGGCTCAGCAACCCAAACTGCTGTCAACGGCTTCCTCGGCCGTGCATTGGGCAGCCCCCTTCCCGCCGGCGAGATTTCTCTAGCGGTCGGCGTGCTTTTGCTTGCAGTGCTGTCTATTGTCCCCCTTGGTCCGCGGCGTGCTCTTTTCACCCGTCCCGCCCCTGGTCCATGGTGGATGTGGTTCGGTGGAGTGCTAGGGGCTCTCTTCGTGGTTGGCGGGGCTACGCTTTCTCCCATCTTGGGCACGGGAACAACCGTGATTGGATCGCTGGTGGGATCAATTGTGTGCGGTCAGGTAGTAGAGTCGCTCGGCTGGGGGCATGCGCGCCGGGGACTGCCCCCTATTCACCGCGTAGTGGGACTGGCCTTAGTCATCATTGGGGTCGTGATGGTGCGTTCGCTCTAAAACGTAGTGCCTTAGCGGCGCCAGCGCTCGAGCACCAGGCGTCTATCCAGTGACCGTGAAACGCAGGGCGCAAAGGCGCCGTCTGCATGCATTTGCTCATTAAAGACGGAATCTCGATGATCTGGCTCGCCTTCTATCACTTTCATAACGCAGGTGCTGCAGGTGCCTTCTAAACAACGTGACATCACCGGCAAGTCAGCTTCCTCGAGTGCCTCGAGTACAGTGACATTGGCTGGAACGTGTACGGTTTCCCCACAAAATTCCACGTCGAAAGCGCAATCGCCTGCACCGGCATTTTTCTCTCCGCTAAGCGCTTCCATATCAGGGTGGAAGTTTTCCCAGTGGAAATTCTGGTGGGGAAGATAGTCCAGCACTACCTCCTTTGCGCCGGACATGAACCCTTGCGGACCGCATACATAAAACACTGTTTCCTGCGGGGCTTGGGATAACAGGTGTCGGTAGATTTCTTCTTGCCGTGCACGGGGTGAGCCAAAAACTTCAATGAGACTATCACCGCATATGCTGCGCAATTGGGGCAGCAGTACGGCGCGGGTAATGCTAGAGGCGAAGTAGAGAACCATGAAGGGTTTGCCTTGGCGCTGTAGCGATTGGGCCATGGAAAGCATAGGCGCAATACCAACACCGGCGCCGGCGAGCACATAGTAGCTGGCGGTGTCAACGAGTTCGAAGTTATTGTGCGCTGGGGAGATAAGTAACTCATCGCCCGCGCGAAGTTGCATCATGACAAGGGAGCCACCCCGCGAATTCTCTTCGCGTTTGACGGCGATGCCGTAAGTTAAGTGTGCACCGGCGTTATAACTGGAGATCTCCTTGGATGGCATTTCAAAAACGGAGTACTGGCGCACTAATTCTATTTCTTCTGGCCCGGTGAGCGTGACGTCTACGTGGCAGCCGGGGGAGTAGTCGGGGAGTTCCTCTCCATCCTTTAAGCAGAATTCCAGCACCATAAGGTCATCAGCGACCGGGGTGACCTGTTGCACTGTGGCCCGCAGCCGCGAACCTTCGCTCCTTTTTGCTGTGCCTCGTGCCGGAGAGTGTTTTAAGGAAGTTTCGTCCATCGTGGCCCCTTTCTGCTAAATGGCGTGGGCGGAGCGAGGGAAGCCTGTGAAGCGTTCTAACGCTGTGCGGCTCATTCGCATTTCGCGGCACCACTTCACGCCATTCAGCTTTTAAAGTAATTGAGGACATAGTAGCCACTAACTGAGGTCTATGTCACTAATGTAGTAACACTGGGCCAGTTAAGCGCATTCGATACACCCACATGGGTGGGTGAAGGCTTCAAATTAAAAGATTTCCTGGCGCATCCTTCTGTCTTATTTCTCATGGTAGGGGGTGTAATTCAACCCCTTCTGTCCACTATTGAAAGTTTAAAGCAGAGCAAAATGGGTAAACCTCCGCGAATTCCATTGCGGTGCGATCTGACTATCTATACGATGACCACTACGTATTAAAGGTGACATGGAGCACACATTGTTCAACAGTGTGTGGCATGACACTTGAACTAAGAAAGAGAGTCACTGCAATGTCAACTCCCACCAAGCCCTTGGCGAGCGAAGCCACGCAGCCAGAGATTTTGCCGATGTCCGATAATCCTTATGAGGATTTCCGCTATTTTTACCGCGATGGAATGCCGCTGCGCCCGGCACCTAAGCGGCGCACCCCCACCCCGAGCTGGTCCGTGCTGCGCCATAATATTTTTGATTCTTGGCACTCAGTGGAAGATTCTTGGGAGGGCTACGGTACTGCGCAAACCCGCCTTTTAGATGACCACATGTGGCAAACCGATGAGACGGGTGAGAAGCTCGCCCAAGCCTTCCGTCGCGATGGTGCGAAGGAATCGCGGAAGAAATTCGAGCAGGCGCTAAATCAGGGTATCGATACTGTGCGTGAACCTGCCCCTGAGTTGGTGGAGTTTTTCCAAGAAGTAGATCGGATCCCAAGTTGGCTAGATCTCGAGGCCGCCGAACGCGGGCGCGTAGCCTATTACAACGTCACCCGCACCTCAGAGATTCTTGCTATCGCCTTTGCTTATTGGGCAACTACGTTGGAGGATCGCACCTCTGCGGCCACGGGTGAGACCGGCATGTTTGAGTTCCAAGCCATGCAGCGGTCCATCGAGACTGCACAGTTCTTTGTGGATTTGGGCAAAAAGAACGTCTTCGAGCGTTTTGGTGAGGGCCGTAAGGCGGCGGTTCGCGTGCGTTTGCTCCATGCCCAGGCAAACCGCGGATTGGAAAAGATGTGGGGTCCGGAGCACTATAACGAATTCGGGCGTCCAATCGGCTCCAGTTTCCTCGTCTCTGGAGAAGGCTGGTTTGGCATGATGCCGCTTGCAATCGACGAGTTCTTTGGCCGTCCGCATAGCGGCCAGGAGTGGGATGACGTGGCTCAGTATTGGGGATACATCCTCTACATGATGGGAGCGGAGGAACGCCTTATCCCTAAAACTGGCGATGAAATGCGCAAGATGACTGATTACATCTATGGCAATGGCGGATATTCCTCTGCTTACCACGAGCGTGTGGCTACCGCGCTGATGTCCATCCTGGAAAGCCTCAACCCCCTCGTGCCGCACGTTGCCCTTGGCGCACTATCTACCATCTGCGGCGAGAAAGACACCAAGTTTATGGTGCAGGGCACACGCTGGGAAAAGATCAACTTTAGGCCTTGGGCCATCCTCTTCAAGGCGGCCGCTAAAGCGGAAGCTCGTGCGGCCCGAGTTCGGGACAAGCTGCCAGGTGCGAAAAGGGCCAGGATAAAGCGTGCCAATAATGGCAAACCCCCTTGGACTGCGGTGACGGAGGTGATCAAAGACTACATCGCTAAGAACGAACCAGATACCAAGTCCGATTACACCTTGCACGATGACTCGAAAGAAGCCCGCAGCTAAACCGGCTTCACCAACTCTCACCAGACTATAAGGAGAAACCACAATGAATGCACCAGCACCGTTGAGTGCCGTAAATGAATGGCCGGCCGGCCGCGGTAGCCGCGAAGAATTTGTGGCCAAGTATGGCACGCAGCGCGCAGACCGCTACCAAGAGGCCTTCTGGGCTATGGATCCCGTGGCAGACGCTCTATTCACCAGCGGTCATACGGTTAAGGAAATCATGCCCAACCTGCGCGAGGCCTTAGCTCGCGGCACCGCCGATGACAATACCCTGCCTGAGGTAGCGGCATTGATTGAGGATATGACCAAGGCACTTGCGGGTCTAGACGCGGAAAAGCTTGAGCGCGGTCGCCGCACCTACCTATCCATCCCGCCGTTGAGCCATGGTCTGGCATTGGGCCCTGGTTCCTTGGTACATACGTATGCTACCCCGGCCATCGCTGACCTTTTGGTTAACACCGGCGAGCTTACTGACGGTGCCGTCAAGCGCCTTGCCTACACCACAAACTGGACCTATTCGCTCTACCTGCCGGATGCTTTGCAGCCAGGAGGGGAAGGCTTTATTCATACAGGCATGGTGCGCGCGATTCACGCTCATGTGCGCCGCGTACATAACCGCAAGGGTTTGGACTATTCCGACTATGGTGCGCCGATTAGTGAATTCGACATGCTGCGCACCTGGTTCGACTTCACGTATATCCCATATGCCGGGCTGCGTCGTATGGGCTGGCAACTCACCGCGGAAGAAGAAAAGGAGGTGTTCTATCTGTGGAAGATAGTCGGCCGCATGTTGGGAATCCGTCCCGATCTCTTCCGCGGCGAGGATGGCGTAGAGGCCTCACAAGAGACCATGGACGCCATCCATGCCGTCGACGGCGAGATTAACGAGGCTGCCCGCCAGCTTGTCGATGCCTTGATGTCTGGCTTCGTTGTCAATGCTAGGGAACTCACTGGTTTCCCAGAAGACACACTTGCAGATTGGACCGCTGCGCATGTGCGCATCATCCACGGCGATGAGGTGGCTGATGCCTGTGGCGTGGCGCAGTCCGTGATGCAGCCCATCTTGGAGATGGAAGCCCCACTAGTACAAGAACGTTTTGACCTGCTGCGCCAAGACAAAGAAGCCCTCGAGGCGGAAATCCAGAAGAATGAGGACATGGTCCGCCAGATGCTTACCCGTGATGCCACCTACATGAAGCAGGATGAGGGCGTGAAAATGAAGGACGGCTCGATGGCCGTCGGCGCTTAAATCGGTGACATGGATAACAAAAGTCGCGTACTGTTGTGACAGGCACAATGCCTTCGCGATGTACATCAATATCAACACCCCATAGGAAGGAAGTCCCGATGTCTAAGGGCTACGCAGTTACCAACCCCGCCACAAATGAAGTGGTAGAAACCTTCGATACCTTTACCGACGAGCAGATCCAGGATGCACTAGCCAAGTCTCACGAGGCCTTTCAAACCTGGCGTAAGACCCCAATTGACGAGCGCGCCAAGATTGTCTCCCGTGCTGCCGAGCTCTTTAAGGAGCGTAAGGGCGAACTAGCCAAGATTGAGGCCCAAGAAATGGGCAAGGCCACCCCGGAAGGGGAGTGGGAGATCAACTTCTCCGGCGATATCCTGCAGTTCTATGCGGATAATGCGGCAGGGCACAATAAAGACAAGCCAGTCGATGTACCCGGCGGAAAGGCCGTGGTTCGCCGCCTTCCCGTTGGCTCCCTCCTGGGCATCATGCCGTGGAACTATCCCATCTACCAGGTCGCCCGCTTTGCCGGACCGAACCTGATGAACGGCAATTGCATTTTGCTAAAGCATGCCGAAATTACCCCGAAGTCCGCCGCTGCTATCGAGGAGATCTTCCGCGAGGCTGGCCTGCCCGAGGGGGTGTACATCAATATTTATGCCGACCATGACCAGATTGCGGACGTTATTGCTGATCCGCGCGTCCAGGGTGTTTCTCTCACTGGTTCTGAGCGTGCCGGCGCCGCCATTGCGGAAATCGCCGGCCGCAACCTTAAGAAGGCTGTGCTGGAGCTCGGCGGCACTGATCCGTATATTATTCTCGATGCCGCCGATATCACTAAGGCGGCTGAGGAAGCCTGGGTCAAGCGCATCGAGAACGTCGGCCAGGCCTGCACCTCCAATAAGCGCATCATCGTCATGGAGGATATCTACGACGAGTTTGTTGATGAAATGGTGCGCATCGCCGAGGGAATGGCACAAGGTGATCCTTCCAGCCCAGCGGATAACCAGTACTACCCAATGTCCTCGCGCAGCGCCGCAGAGAACTTAGACAAGCAGGTCCAGCGCGCCGTGGACAATGGCGCCACCATCCGTACCGGTGGCGAGCTGCATGAAACCGCGGCCTATTACACGCCAACCGTGCTTACCGACGTCCCCGTAGGCTCCGACTCCTACTATGAGGAGTTCTTCGGCCCTGTGGCCGAAATCTATAAGGTCTCTTCCGAAAAGGAAGCAGTGGAGCTAGCCAATAACTCCAACTACGGTCTGGGCGGCGCCGTCTTCTCTGAGGACACCGAGCGTGCCACCAACGTGGCTGACCAGATCGATACCGGAATGATCCACGTCAACCTAGGACAGTACTTCTCCCCAGTGCTGCCTTTCGGCGGAATCAAGAATTCCGGCTACGGCCGCGAACTTTCTGTCTTTGCCCTAGATGAGTTCGTAAATAAGCAGTATCTGTACATCAACGACTAGGCCACAAGCCGTTCTAGCTCAGAGGTAATAGGGCTCAATACAAAAGTACCCGCTTAGCAAAGCTAAGCGGGATTTTTGCTCCTCCAACTGGGCTCGAACCAGTGACCTAAACCCTATTTAACCTGCATAAACACCCTTTTCAAGCCCTACGTGACGACAATCTGACGACATCTGAAATCTTTTCATCCACAGCGCTGCCCACCGCCTCCAAATCCTCATCAAACAATTCAGCGTAAATATCAAGCGTCATCGCCGCTGAAGAATGGCCGAGCTCACGCTGGATAACTTTCACATTCGCCCCAGCCGACACCATCAACCCGGCGGCCACATGCCTAAGACCATGCGGAGTCACACGCGGAAAATCCGGGTACTTATCCATACACCTATCCAACGCGTTGTAGTACCACTTGCCATGCGTAGGCGGCTTCATCGGCGAACCATCACGACGCGGCCATAACAACTCATCCGGGCTTTTACCTTCCATTACCGGTATAAGCATCCGCATCACCGACGCCGGCACAGCCACTTCGCGTACCTCATGCGTCTTAGGCGTGCCAATAACCACTTCGGTGCCTACTGTGACGGCGTTTCGTTCAATGCTGATTCGGTTTCGCGTGACGTCTATGTCGCGGACTCTGAGGGCTGCTGCTTCGCCCCAGCGAAGCCCCACGGTGCCTAGTAGCCATACGAGTTCTTTGTACTTAGTGCATTCGTTAACGAGTAGTCCGAGTTGTTCTGCGGTGAGGTATATCTTTTTTGCGGCGGTTTTGCGGGGTAGTTTAATTCCTCGGGCTGGGTTGTTTCGTATGGCTTTGTCCATTACCGCTAAGTCGAGGATTTGGGCTAGTACGGCGTGTGCTTGTCGTACGAGTGAGGCTGATTTGTCCAGTGATGAGACCCAGACTTGTACTTCTGATGGTTTGATGCTTGATATTTGGCGGTTCCCCCATTGTGGTTTCACGTGGTTTCGCCATATAGCGAGCATGTCGTATTTAGTCTTTGGTTTGAGGTGGGTGATGTTCGTGAGCCATGGGACAGCCATTTGTTCGACGGTGATTTTGCCGGCGGTGGGATTTATCCAGTCGTTTTCGCGTATATTGACTGCGTTTTTGTCGGCCCATGCTCGCGCTTCGTTTTTGGTGCGGAATCCTCGTTTTGTGTGGGATGTGCCGTTTGGGTCGCGGTACTGGACCCGCCAGGACTTTCCTTTTGCGGTCTTATAGGACTTGATTGAAGACATGATAGAGATCTTTGTGTTGTATAAAAGCCCCGGCAATCCAAATACTGTGGATTGCCGGGGCCCGGTGGAGAGATAGGGCTATGCGGCTACTGGGAATAGAAATTCGCCGACTTTGAGGCCAATCTCAACAATGGTTTTGGTTACTTCAATGCCTTTCTTAGCGTTATCGAGTCGCTTGGCAGCGATTTCTGCTTGTTGCAGCTTTTCTTCGGGGGTCTTTTCCTTCTTTTGGTGCTTAGCGTTCTCTGGCTGAGAGGAGTTGCCTTCCGTGGTGGTAGTTGTTGTTGCAGTGGTTTCTTTGGTGGGGGCTGCGTCGTCTGCCATTGCTGGTGCGATGGCGGTGGTGGTGGCGATGGCCAAGGTGGTCAGGCCGATGGTTGCTTTACGTAGCATTGTGTCTCCTTATCGGGGGGTGCTTTCAGGGTAGGTTTACCCAGTAAGAAGGGTAGTGCCTGTGCGGGGAAACTGCATTCTTTTGTGTCAGTCTGCACAAGTTTGAGGTGAATGGGGGAATAAAAAATTGCCTTGAGCACTAGTGTTGTGCCCGAGGCAATGGTGGAGTTGAAAGACGTGTGTTAGGCGAGCTTGCCGGCGATTACGATGATCTTTTCTACGACCTTCAGTGCGTCCTCGATTTTGCTGAAGTCAATGTTCTTGACGAACTTATCGACCTTAGCGTTGAAGTCTTCAGTCTTGCTGGAGAGCTGGTCGAGCTTTGCGTCGAAGTTCTTCTTGTGCTCTTCGTGCTTAGCGTCTAGGTCTTGCTTGTTTTCCTTGTGCTTGCTGGAGAGCTCCTCGAACTTGGCGTGGATGCCTTCTTTGTCGAGCTTGGAGGAAGCTGCGTCGTTTTGTTCAGGGGTGGCTTCGGTAGTGGCGACAGCGTCGGCAGAGGTAGTTTCAGAGGTGACGGTGTCGTCTGCCATTGCTGGTGCGATGGCGGTGGTGGTGGCGATGGCCAAGGTGGTCAGGCCGATGGTTGCCTTGCGTAGCATTGTGTCTCCTTGAGTCGTATGGGGGTGTTAAGCACGCAAAAAGGAATGCTAGCTTATTTTAAAGTAAAAGTCAGGTTTTGTGGTGGAATGCACAGGAACTGAAATGGGAGGGCTTGGTCGAAGCGTGTAGGCGTCCATGGATGGCCTCGGTGAACTCCTAAGTGTTTAGTGTTGACGCTTACATTAAATTCTTGGTATGAGGGTGGTAAGTCGGTTGTAGTAGTTCGCCTAGTTCTTTAATTTGATGTCGTGCTGAATAATGGTTGCGGGGTTAGCTTTAGTCGGCTAGTGTTTTCGACACCGGCTGGGGATGTACGTACTGGCCGGTTGAGAGTTCGATTCCGCTCTCCTGATCTTTTCTACGTTGGTTGTATTAATGTAGAAAAGTAGCTCATGTTGCGGCCGCTAAGTAGTGCTGGTACCCCTTGCACTCTTAGCGGCCTTTTACGTTTTACTAGGCTAACTTCCTCTGATTGTGGTGGGCCATACTTTACTTTGAATATCCTGCGTATGGATTTGTTTCTTGTGGTATGAAGTCAATTTCACAGAGAGAGATGTAGCTATTTTTAGTTAGTAATATTAGGCTTAGTGCTGTCGGTCAGAATTCTTACGCTGGCTGACGTTAGGGGCACTCTTACCCTAAATCCCGCCGCCTTCCTTCTGTACTCTAGCGGCGGGACTAGGAAAGGCCGCTGGGGGCTACGTAGTTCATCCTTGTAGAAAGGCATCCGGCGGCCTTTTCTGCTCTATCTGGGATAGTGGTAAAAGAGGAGGGGCATAGTTTGTGAAACTCATGGCCCCTCCTTTTGCTGCTAACTGCTTTTCACCATTAGTGCTGTGTACAGCTGTTGCCATGATTTCAAAATATTGACGGTCACTCCTAACTCTGCTGCGATGGCGGCTGGGTGTGGTCCGTAGATTGCTTCTGCTGTGGCGTATTCGGTGGGGTTGATGAGGAGTCGGGCTGCGAAGCGGTCTGCGCGGATTTCATGGGCGCCGTGGTGGCCGGGAGGGTCACCATAATGCGCGTGGCCTAGCTCGTGGGCCAGTGAGCATAGGGTGGTGACGTCATCCATGCCTATCTGTACGGTGATTGCGTTCTGTGCGGGCACCCACGCCGCCTTCGGCCCGCCACGATGCCACCGGATTCGGTAACCCCGGGACTCAGCGGCCTGAATAAGAGCTTCAATCATTGGCGTGTTAAAGGTTGTTTGTTCGTGAGTAGATGAGGTACTGTCTGACTTAGAGACACTGACTCGTGACGGATCAGGCTGGGTTCCCGAATGGGAGTAAGACATTAGGTCGAGAATTCCTTTGCCCCTGGGGTCAGTGTCGATTATTTTTTGATGACTTCTGTTTCAGATTGTCCAAGTAGTCAGGCTCTTCTTTAAGTCTTTGGACAATGAAGTTAACAGTGTTGTCGTTGTAGATGTAGGCAGGATTTGATTCATGGGGTGAACTCCTGTCGTAACTGAATCGCTCGTCGCCTTTCATATTGTGACCGCTTGTGAACAACCCGAAGTCGTACTTATTGAAGCGCTCATGCGGTTTCCCATCTCGAATTAGGTCTATATTTTCTCGTTTCAAGCGATGGTTGACTTTTTCGAGAACCAATTTTGCGGTGTAAGGGTAATAGCTTCTCGAGTCTTTAACGTCGCGGATAACGTTTACTGGGATATCGGATCCTTTTGAAAAATAGACGTTTAGGTCTGCGTCTCTTTCCTTTTTGACGATACGCAACGTTGTCTCATAAATCGCAGCGATGTTTTCATTTCCGCCTGTACCTGCAGCTTCGGCTAGCTCATGGCTTTTCTTCAGAAGCCGTTTTGCTACGGCTGGGTCATACTTGGCGTGGATGATATCTGGTTGGACGTCACCGCGTCTTACTGCCAACGTGAGATGATTTTCAGGCATCAAATCACTGACTGACTCATTAAGTAGTTCTTCGAGTTGTTGGGCATAGTTGGTCACTGCAGCTTGCAAAAACGGTCCGTAAAAGATCTCCCACTCATCAGTAATGAAGTGTGTGTTGGTGTTTCTAAAGTCAATCAGCTCACGCATGTTGATTCTTAATGGCGATTTGCTGTTTGTGAATACCTTGCCAAGGCAGTCATCTAGAGAAATTGTGCGTTCTGGGTTGTCTTTGAAATAGATTGATGAGATGCCTTGTGTTTTGATGAGGTATGCCTTGAGCATGAGTTCCCAAGCATTGCATAGGAATATTGAGCATGCTTCTGCGTGATACTTCAAGGTTGGCCGGTTATATAGCTCGATTGCGAGCGAGAAGGATTCTTTACTCTTCTCGGTGAGGCGTTTGACTGTATCGCTTGTATTCATTCCTTCCTGCTCAGTCAATGGGGTCTTCACCTCGTTTCTCGCGTTCTTCCTGCTCGTTGGGTGATGAATCGGCGGCGTACTCGTCGGGGGAGTAGTCAAATTCACGGACAATGCCGTCATCGTCATCTGGTAGTGAAGCAGACGAGTCCGACACGGGGGCACCCGCACGACGAGCGGCCAGGTCATCGCGATAACCACGGGGGTCGGATACCTCCTTCCAGAGTCGTCCTTTCTCCTCGTGCCCAAGGGAGTCCTGTGCTAACTGGTAAATCAGCTGTTGGGGTGAGGCCGTGGCTAGAAGGGTGCCGTCACTGTCTAGGAAGTCAAAGATTTCCTGCCCTTCCAGTTTCCCTAATTCATTTAGGGCAGTTACCGGGTTGAGGTGTAGGGCGCGTGCCAGCTGAATTATCTCATCGCTGGTTAATCCTTCGTCGAGTCGAGAACGTGCAGTATTGCGGGATACCTCTAGGTGCTTTGCGATTTCCACGACGGTGATTTTGCGGTCTGCCATTGAGCTAAACCAGTCTTTTTCTTTATCCATACCAAACACAGTAGTGCACAAATATGTGTGCAGCAAATGGCCCATATGCTGGGCAATTTAAATTATGTGCACAAGACCTTGCATGACAAGTTTGTAATTCTCCCAAAAGTGCACTAAGCTCTGTGCATGTACTCGAGAGGAGGAGAAAAGTGCCCAAGGTTTTAATCAGTTTGGATGAAGTAGACCGAGTCCGACGAATCAACCACATCACCTCAAACGCCGAACTTGCAGACAAAATCGGCGTTCACCGCAACACGCTTCGCAAATACCTAAAAAGCAGGGAGTTGGACAACGAAGTTATCAACGGTCTAGTCCGACTCGGTGCAAAAGCCTCGAAGATTCTAGTCGTTGTTGACGGAGCTGAACTCGCAGCAGCGGCCTAAAAGAAAAAGGCCCGGTGCCAGAACACCGAGCCAAGACGATCACTCAATAAGGAGTTTAACATAATGGACAATCAACTGGTTCATGCCAACAATGACGGAACCCTAACTACCACTTCGGAGATTATTGCCGGCGGTGTCGGTATTCAGCACAAGAACGTTCTGGAAACGATTCGTAAGAACCAAGCAGACTTCGAGGAGTTTGGAAGGGTCGCGTTTGAAACGCGGACCCGTCAAACCGCAGGCGGAGCACAAAAGACCAACATCGCGGTTCTGAATCGTGAGCAGGCAATGTTCGCCATGACCCTGTTCCGCAATACGCCGGTGGTGGTTGACTTCAAGAAGAATCTCATTAAGGCCTTCGTAGCTATGGAAAACCAACTGGTGCAGGCTGAGCACCAGTTGAACGCTCTGATGCGTGAGTCGCAGATGCGGATGGAGTTGTGTCAGGCGGCGAAGGGTCTTATCCACCCTGACCATTTGGAGGCGAAGGCGCGGATTGTTTTGGCTCGTGGTTTGGGTGAGGTGCCGGAGTTGGACCCGGAAACCCGCCCCTTGTACACGGCGGATTTTTTGAAGTCGAAGAACCTGTCCAACAAGAAGATGAAGTCCGTGGCCCCGATGTTCGGTAAGCGCATGAAGGCACTGTACACGCTGGAAAAGGGACGCGAACCAGGAAAGTATGACCTTACCCTGCCTAACGGTCAGGTGCGCCAGGTTAACGGCTACACCGAGGCCGACCGGGAGCTGATGCAGCAGGTGTGGGATGAGTACTACGCCTAGCGCATATGTAAAAGCCACGTGTGTGGGCGGTATTGGTCGAATGCGTTTAGAGGAGTGTTGTTGATGTTTACCAGTCTATGGTCTTGGCTGCGGGGCCGTGGGGCCAGCCGGGGAAGTTCTGTTGGTCGGTTGGGGAATTATGAATTGCCTTCCACTTTCCGAGTGGCGAGTGCCGGCGCCGATGGAGGTGTTCGAATGGACGCCATCGCCATTGTTGAGCCTCTTGAGCCAGGTTCATCCGGAGTGCTTGATACCGAATCTTGTTTTTCAGAATGGCAGGATGTGGAGTCTGCCATGCGACATGTAGGTGTACTTTATCCAGGTCGCTACACGGTATTTTTAGAACCTTCGGGCCGAATTTTTCTCCAGGCTGAAGCTGAGTCTCGGGGCAGAGGTCCCAGTGTTCGCCATTGTCCCAGAGGAGGGACATCTTGACTCCGTAGAGGGGTTGGAAGCCCTGGTAGTGGAGTTGTATTTCGATTTCGTCAATGGGCTCTTTCATTCCTGAGATGACGGTGGGGGTTCCGTAGTTGCTGAAGCCCATTGCTATTTGGTGTGCACCGTCGTATTGGCGGGCGTGTTGGAGTTGTTTGATTCCTAGTAGTAGTGCGGCAAGTCCGGTTATTGCGCTTATGAGTGCGGTTATTGCCATGGATTTATTTTAGCCCGACTTAGCAGGCGCTGAAATAGCGTCACTTTTCGTCACATCGAGGGTGTATCAGTACCAGCTAATAACGTCACGAGACTTTAAGCGCTAGGTAGTCCATCCGGGGAGCGTGGCCCCGGTAGCGCACAGGGTCTAAAGGCCCGAGCTGTATTGAGAACTGAATTAGTGAATTGTCCTGATAGAAGATACCGGGCCAAGAACCACGTGACGTGTCCGTGAAGCATTGGCCAAGCCGACAGGCAGGAACCCCGCCGTAAGCGGGAGGGAACCACCAAGGACGTAAAAACTAGGCCGTGGATGAGCTACTCCCCGGGTGCGAGTCCCGGGCGCGGCACTAGCCTCACGGTGTGTGAGGCGGATAGTTGATTGTGGAGGGGAGGTGTTTCGGTATGGTTGCTCCGATTGTTATTTCGGTGTGCGCCTTGATTTCTGTGGGGTGCGCTATCTATGTCAGCTACATCAATCGGCGCTAGCAATTACTGCTTTTTGTTGCTGTTTACCGTCGCTGTCTGTCCACTGTAGGACGTATTTTCCCTGGAAGCCAAGGAGTACTTCGATGACGTCTCCGTGGTTGAGGGCGGCGGCGGTGTCAGCGTTCATGGTGGCTGCTTGGTCGTCTCTGGTCGCGTTAATGCTGACGTTGGTGATGGTTTCGCCGGTTTCGTTGGCGATGACGTAGAGCTGTTTGCTCTCGTGGTGCAGGGTGACGTTTCGTCGGTTTGCTGCGGCGAGTTTCTGCGTGTATGCGGAGATTGTTGCTTGTGCTTCGGCGATTTTTCGTTGTTCTGCTGCGGCCTTTTCGGCGCTGCGGGCGGCTCGGTCGGAGCTTTCTGCGGCTTCGGCTTGTGCAGTCTCTGCTGATTTGCGTGATTTTGATGCGTCTATTGCTTGCCAGAGTGCGATGCCGGCGGAGACTGAGGCGATGAGCGTGGAAATTATTTCGAACGCGTTCATGCTTTCACATTTTATCTGGCCTCTTCAGGTGGCCTGAAGGGGCGTGCTAGCGCAGAGTAGTAACTATTCACATTTTTCTTGTACCTACTACAGGGGCTAAAGAAATTTGTGCTTACAAAAGACCACTGGGGTGCAACTCCCCGGCTGCGCACTAGGGGTTGTCAACGGCGGGTTGGACACTGACCGCTTCAAGGGCAGTATCCCAGGATTTGGCGGTTTCAGCACTTGCCGCTGCTGCGCTCTGCTGCACCTGCATCCCCGTTTATTTTTCGGAAGTTTTCATGGTGAAGGCCCCTGCGTGAACTGAGAAGTGCAGGGGCCTTACCCGTGATTCAACCTCTTTTTTCAGAAAGGGCGTTATGGATTGTATCAGTAAATGGTTTACCGCGAAGGAGTCTGCTGAGTATATGGGTATGCATCTGGAGACGGTGTATCGATTTTTGCAGCGTAAGGAATTGCGTTCGGTGAAGACTGGGCGCACGTACCGCGTCAAGCCTGAGTGGTGCGATGCTTTTTTGATGGGGGAGAACCAATGGGCTTTATAAAACGCATGTTCCAACGAACTAATCGAACTTTTGTAATGATTTGGAGGTAGATGATGCGTCAGATTACGGCTTCTGAGGCGAAGGCTTATATGAGGGATGTTGAGGCTCGGTTGAAGACGATTTACAACCTTGCTCATCTTCCTGAGAAGACTCGTCGTCAAATTCTCACGCTTGCTAGTGGTGCCAATAGTGTGACCGGCCAGATTTCTGCTTATGAGAGGAGGTTTTGTCATGTGCGTAAGTAATCGCTCGGAGCGCCGCGAGCCGACGTATAAGGAGTTGGCGTATTGGCAGGATGTTGCCGCTAAGCGGGTGCGCCTGTGTTGGGCTACTGGCGTGTTTGGCGGCATGGTTGGATTTGTTTTCCATTGGGTTATTTCGGTGCCGCCAGTATGGATGTAGGAATTACGTTAGAACAGGCATACCAGAAGTTTCACCCTGTCCTCTATAAGGGGGAGTGGGTGGTGAACCTTGGGGATGCGCCGCGTAGGTATCAGACGTTGAGGGCAGCGAGGGAGTATATCAAGCGCTGCTATGAGCAGCGGGACCGCCGCCTTTACGCGAACTGCCTACTTGAGGGTGAGGACATTCCTGGTATGGGGGTTGGGTTCCGGTTCTGTGAGCGCCATGCGAGGAATGCGAAGAAAATTCTGCGTGAGTCGAATAAGGGCACCACGAGTTTTAAGAGGAAGAACTAAATTGAGGACATTCAAACCAGAGAATAATGATGAATGGTTCGAGTTCCGCCGCCAGCACCTCACCTCAACGGAGCTAAGGGACCTGCATTTAAGCAGGACTGCTAGACAGTGGCAGGAACTGCGCGAGCAGAAAGAAACAGGGAAGCGGTGGGGCGGTAATGACTACACGGTTTGGGGCACTGCCCGCGAACCCGTGCTGGCGCCGCTTGTGGCGGAGGTTGATTCGCGTCTTGTGTACAACGCGGACCCGCAAACCATCATCATCAACAAAGATGATGAGCGCCTGTGTGGCACCCCAGACCTTTTCAGTGAGGACGGGGAGGTCATTGGTGAGATTAAAACCGCTAAACACCAATTCACTGGTGGGTATTGGCATGATTGGTGCCCCGACGGGTACTACCTGCAGGTGCAGGCAAACATGTGGCATGCGGGCGCCGAGGCGTGCGTGCTGCTGGTGGAGTACTACCAGGAGCAGGACGGGGAGTTCACCCCGGACGGGTACGAGTATCAGGTAATCCACTATGACCCCAAGGTGGTGGAGGACATGCAACGCACCGCCGCGCAATGGTTCGCCTGGCTGGAAGGCACCACCCCGGATTGGATGGGTGAGGTCACCAGCCTAGAAGACGCCGACGAGGTAGAAGACCTCGTAGCGCAACTAGCAGACGCGGAAGAAAAATCCGCCAGCTGGTCTGACCTAGCCAAGACCTACAAGAAAGACCTTTTGAAACTACTCGGTGATTCCTACGCGGGTACGCACGCCGGCTACAAGGTGAGTGTTTCCACCACCAAGGATTCTAAGACTTTCGACAGTAAGGCGTTTAAGACCGTCCACCCAGACCTCTACGCCGAGTTCAACACCAAAACCCGCCGAGGCTCCACACGCCTCCGCCTAACAAAGGTCGTGAACTAATGAGCATCTACACCACAGAACCAAGCAAGGGAGCAAAGAACCGCGCCCTAAACAGAGCACAATGCGAAGCCTTCGACTGGATGCGCGACCACGGAGACACGTTCCCAGAAATGCGTGACCTCTACCAGCAAATCCACGACCAAGCAGACAAGGAGCGCCAGAAACTATGACTCCTATTCCGAGTGATATGCCGCGGCGACGACTCGAAGTCGCGCGCACCGTGACAGAAGCAAACTATGCGGCGCTGACTGCTTTTGCCGACCAGGCGCATTACCTCATGGAGTGCTTCACCGCCCGCGGCCATGATGAGGAAACCGCCCTCGCACTCACAGAAATCACCCTCGACCGATTCGACGATGAAAGGAACATCTAAATGAGTAATGAAATCGCTAAGTTCAACGAGCAGGAAATGACACTCATTGAGCAGCTAGGGTACAAGCAAATTCCAGCCAATCACCTGAAAATGTTCTTCGCCCGCGCCGAAGCGTTGGGCCTGAACCCTCAAGACCCGTCGCAAATCGCGCTCATTGAGCGCAAGACGAAGAACGGTAAGACCTACACCCTCCAAGTCGGTATCGGCGGAGCACGTCGAACAGCTCGACGTATCGCTAAGCAGGAGGGCGGCACCTACCGCGAAGGCGACTGGCTGTATAAGGGAATCGACCATTCCACAGGGCAGGAGACAGAATGGCGCGACACGTGGAACGTGGCCCGCATGGGGTATCCGGAGTTCGCCAAGGTCATTGTGTACCGAGACGGTGAACCATTCCCGCATGTCGTTACTTGGGATGAGTCCAAGCAAACTTGGGGCCGAGAAGGAAACCTAACGCCAATGTGGGATGCGAAGCCAACCTTCATGCTGGGAAAGAACGCAGCCGCTGGCGCCTTCCGAAAGGCGTTCCCCGATGAACTAGGGGATGTGTACTTCGATTCCGAGAGCTTTGTGGATACGTCGGAACCCATTCGGCAAAAGGCTACTCGTCAGGATGTGGCGCAGCAGGCCCTGTCGGCACCGGCGCCGAAGAAGAAGCAAGAACCGGAACCGGAAGATGACCAGTTCGTGCGGGATGTAAAAGCCGCCCTCGCAGAGCTGACTAGTGCTGAGGCAGTCACCGACTTCATGAACGAAATCCGCGAAGAAAGTGATGTGCCCCAAAAAGTAATCAACCTTGGCCGCGACCGCTGGAACGAACTGCAGGAGAACAAATAAATGATTGACCTCATTACACTCACCGGCGGACTCCCACGCGACGCAGAACTACGATTCACCCCGCAGGGCGCCGCGGTGGCTAACTTCACCCTCGCTAGCTCAGACAATAGGTTTGACCAGGAGCAGAACCAGTGGGTAAAGACTCGCAACATGTACCTAGATGTAACCATCTGGAACGAGCAAGGCAATAAGCAGAATCCCACCCCGTGGGCTGAGATGGCCGCTGATTTGAAAAAGGGTGACCAGGTAGCCGTCACAGGCAAGCTCGTAACCCGCTCGTGGGAAACCAAGGACGGTGAAAAGCGCAGCAAGATAGAGTTCAACGCGATGCGCTACTACACGCTCCCCGCCGCGCCGCAGCAGCAGCCCAGCCAGGCGCAGCAGTCGTGGGATAACGCCGCGCAGAATGGACAAACCGCTGCTAGCGGGGCGTGGTCGACCCCGCCGGCACAATCGGGACAGCAGAATCAGGAGCCACCATTTTAAATGGGGAATGTAAAGATTCAAGCCGCCGAACTTCCCGAATACAAGGGCAAAAGGGTGGTTCTTTTCCCCTCTACCTTTGACCCAGAGAAGATTGCCGACCGCATCACCTACGCCGCCGAATACGACGGCACAGTTCACGGGGTCACCAGAGACGGACGCTTCACTCTCAAAGCAACCTCCACCGTCCTCGTCGACCCCACCACATAACCCCGTTTTGTTCAGGACCTCAATAGTCCACAGGCGGGGTCTATTTCTAACCCCAACGGACTTTATCCATGACTGACCCTGACCACCGTGCCCGCCAGGACATGCGCGCCTACTTGGAATCCCAAGACGTGTACTGCGCTAGGCCGGACTTCCTCGATGCATTAATCCAGTTATTCCAATCCATAGAAAAGGAGGTACAAGACGATGACTTGGTTCAAGGTTGACGATGGCTTCTACGACCATCCGAAGTTTCTTGACGTGCCTAACGCTGCTATCGGTTTGTGGACTAAATCGGGCGCATGGTGCGGCAAACATCTAACCGACGGAGTCATCCCGGCAAGCCAAGTCAAACGATTTAAAGGCACGAAATCTCAAATAAATGCGCTCGTTTCTGCGGGCATTTGGGTTGAAGGTAGGTCCGAAAACGGTGCGAAAGTGTTCCGCTTTCACGACTGGAATGGGTGGCAACCCAGTCGCGAACAGAAGCTAAAAGAGCGCGAAGAAGCCGCCGAAAGGCAACGCAAATCGCGCTACCGAAAACGCCAAGAGCAGGGAGAACGCGAAAATGTCACGCGTGACTCACATGTGACAGGTCAACGTGACATCGCTGTGAGTCACAGAACGGTGTCACACCGCCCCGACCCGACCCGACCCGGCCCGACCACAGAACCTAAAGGTTCTGTAGTAGAGACCACCACCGCAAAAGCGGATGGTGGCCCCAGCCCAGACACAACCACCAAACCCAAAAAGAATCACCCCCTCCCCAGAGGCTGGGAACCAAAACCGGAGACCGTCAACAAAATCCGCACAGAACGACCAGACCTCGACCTCGCCACCGAACACGAGAACTTCTGCGACTACTGGCACTCCATCACTGGAGCCAAGGCACGGAAAGCCGACTGGGACGCAACATGGCGAGTCTGGATGCGCCGACAAAAACAAAACACCACCGGCCAGCCTCAAAAATCCAAATCCCAGCGCTACATCGAACTAGGCGAACGCATGGCACGCGAACTCGAAGCCCAAGAAGCGCAAAAACCACAACCCACCGGAACGAAACAACTCGAACCGCCCTTCTAGGAGACACCCATGCCACAAGCCGAAAACATGCGACTCGCATCCCAAATCATCGCCTACGGCTCCGCAGCAGCCCCCAGCAAATTCCCCAAAGACGACCCCATCGTCCTCAACGTCTGGGCAGACGTCCTCGAAACCATCAACGTCCCCGAAGACGTATGGCCCGAAGCAATCCGCTACTGGGCCGCAACCACACACACCGACACCATGGCCGGCCCCTGGGACATCATCCACGCGGCAAAGCAGGTCATCAAACAGTGGGAACGCGACGAATCAAAGAAATACATCCTCGAAGCCCACAGGTGGAAACACCGCGTAGCCCGCGCCAAACGCAACTACGGCCCAGAGTTTGAGATGCACAAAGTGGTTCCACCGCCACACTGGACCGGCATCGACGCCACCCAAGACCCAGACGGCCTCGACGTGGTGGAAATAGCCCGCGCAGGGTGGCACCGCGCCCAACAACAACCCCCAGAGGTGGAGATGCAACCCGAGGAATTCTTCGCACGCCTCAAACGCAACATCGACAAGAATCGCCTACCCGAACCAGGAGAAGACACACAACCACCCCAAAACACCCCCTAAAAGCCCCACAGGGCGACAAACACAAAATCAGTCCAGAAAGACAATTCACCCCGCAGAAAGGAACACAGATGGCACGAAACAGAAACAGCGCAAAACAAGCAGGCGCACGCTTCGAAAGAATCATCGCCGACTTCCTACGCGACAACCTCGACGACCACATAGACCGAAGAATAAAAACCGGGGCTAAAGATTGCGGCGACATCGCCAACGTCCGAGACTCCCACAACCGCCGCATCGTCATAGAGGCAAAGGATTATGGCGGCAAACTCAACCTCCCCCAATGGACCAAAGAAGCCCACCAAGAAGCCGAAAATGATGGCGCTCACGTAGGTCTCGTCATAGCGAAGCGAAGAGGGACAACCGACCCCGCCGACCAGTGGGTCGCAATGACCGTAAACGACCTAATCCAACTCCTCACCCCACCCCAAGGAAACACCCAATGATTTACCCCTGGCCCTTTGATGACACAGACGAACCCAACCCAGACGAAGAACAAGAAGACGACTCCTGGCAAGACCGCGCCTACGACCTCTGGGCAGACAAATAAACACCAACAAGGACAACACCAATGACCAACCCAACCCGCCAAGAAATCGTCAACGCATACGAAGCGCTAAGCGATATCACCTACTTGGCCGACACTTACCTATCCTCCATTTCCGGAAGACTCGACGAAACTAGAGAGCTGCGCCAAACCATCCTCCGCGCCCTACCACCGCTCCCACGCCCCACAATGGCCGAGGTCGAATGGGACGACGATAAGCATTACCTCGCAGAAGCAGCACACCCCGACCACGGAAAAGTAATCATGGTCGGCAGGAAAGGAAACCTACTGATTGACGTGTTCTACTTCTCGGGAATGCGCAATAAAGTGAGTTCGCTATACGCAACGGACCTCACCCCGACTGGCAAGCGCTACACACTTACGGAGGTGCAAGAATGATTACCGCCGCAATCATCGGAGCGATCGTTTGTTGCGGAGCAACTATTGCGATTACCGCGTCCGAACCCGAACCTTTTTGGAGAGCAGCTGCCATAGTTGCTGGTGCGACGTTGGCAGGAGCAGGCCTAGGAGGTTTTGTAGGGGCTGCTGCGGACTCCGGAGATGACCGTCCGCCAGGCACAGTAGAAGCCGCAGAAAGCAACAACCTTTACACAGGGTGTGTGCCCGTAGAACTAGCCAAGAAACAGGTAGAAAACCAATGACTGACCTCACCACCACCCGCCTCCAACACCTACTCGACGACGGTGGCCCGCAACTCAAAGCAGCCGCCCCAGAACTCGCCCGCGAGTTGCTAATCCTGAGAGACGCTTTGGCAGACGTTATCCAAATCTGGAAGTACGCCAGCACTGACCCGGAGCGCACTCCAATAGAGCAGAACCTCGCAGCCCGCGTAGTAGACCACATCAACGAAGCGTTAGCAGACCACGATGAATAACCAAGACCAGGCAGCGCAGACTATCTATCACCTAGTGAGAAACCACCTAGACATCGAAAACGACCTATCGAAGATAGCCGCCACCCGGATAGCGCAAACCCTCGCCCAAGCAGGACTACTCGCAGCAGCTGACTACGCGGAGGAAGCATGAAAACCCTCGCAGACATGACCGTACAGGAACGCGCCGAATACCGAGGAACATGGTGCGAAATAGACACACCGGTAGGGCCAGAGTTAGCGATTTACGACCAGTCCAGATGGACTAAGGAACCGACGATGCTCAAACCTGGGCATGGCTATTTTGAAGCGGATCTGTCCAAAGTCACTCCACGCCCCGACCTACCTCGCGCCTGGAATCCAGACGGCACACCGCCAACAGGGGAGTGGGAGGAAGCATGAGCACCACACCCCGCACCCACTAACCCCCAATGATCCGCTAGAATGACCAGCGGACACCAAGCCTTGTTGCCTGACTCAACGACCACTAAAACGGCAAATTCAGTAACTGACCAATGAGATGCAGGCCACTGGTTCACGACCAGAACAAGGCACAAAACCGAACTCGACCACCAGAACCCATAAAGGACCCGCAAGAAGTCTGGCTCACAGCAAAACCCTCACCTACGGGTTGAGATAACAGGGGTATCAAATCACACCCGAACTACTGCGGAAATAGGCAGAAAGAGAAAAAATTCGAAAAGGACAATCAACGGAACTAACCGGTATTTGCTAAATGACGTGCAGAGATTGCTTTACAAAAAGCAGGAGTGAAGCAAAATCGAGAAATGCGACCATGACCCGCTGGTACCCAATGTCCGTGCCACAGACTATATTCAGACATACTTGAAGCAGAGGAGGTCCTAAAAATGTCACTTACAATCAGGCGCCACACACCGGAAGATTTGTACCGTCGCCACGATGAGCTTTCGAGACAACTTACTAGTGCATATTCCTCAGTTGAAGGCGCTCCGATCAGCCTCCGAGACCTTCGTGACTTGGCTTCAATGGGTTGCCTTTCGACGGAAGAACGTGAACTTTATGACGAACTTCGTCGCGTAGAAATGATGCTTGACATTGACAAGTAGCTCAGTCACGCAACGAGAATTCAGCGACAAATCAGCACAAGATTTCGCTTCCGAAGTGCTTGCAATATTGATGGCAGCGTTGCCGCTGCGGGAATCACAATTCAAGAAACACCTTGACGTAAATGACCAGTCTGGCGTTTACGTCATTTCGTTTCATGCACCGCTGCATTACGGTCGGGGGACCTCAAGCATTGAAGAATGCGAATGCCTCAGCACCTGTGATCTATATACCCTAGCTGTTACTTACAAGCTGCAAAGTGACCGAAGTGGGCAGTACCTGACTGTTAGACACAGTGATTATTCAATCCGCGTCCATACACAATCTGCAATCAAATTTGAATACGAGCGCAACAAGGAGCGGGTTCCAGCTGCCCATATTCACTTTTCGGGCATTGGGGGGCTGCTTAGCCCAGCCCTAATGAAAAATGGACGGACTAGTAAAACCGATAAACGGAAAGACGGAGACATAAGCCCACTCCATGTACCGGTAGGGGGCCATCGATTCCGGCCATCGCTTGAGGAATTCCTGTATTTCGTAATTCAGGAATGCGGGTTTCGAGGAAAGAACGGTTGGGAGGTAGCGCTGAAAGATTCTCGAGAAAAGTGGTTTGACATTCAACTCCAGGCATCTGTTCGAGATAACCCCGCCGTCGCGATGGATGCTTTAGAACGCTTAGGTTTCAAAGTGACCCCACCAGAAACTGGGTGTCCTCCTGCTCGGCGGCATTCCAGCTGGTGATTGTCACGCTGTGTGCTATAATCGTCGACGCGACGACACAATATGCCCTCAACACACGTTGGGGGCATTCGTCGCTTTAACCAAGCCTTGTAGCCACCTCACCCTGTAACTAACCATTAAGCATTGAAAGTTAGAACAGCTCTGAGCAACACCCGAGGCGCAGGCCACCAGCTCACGACTGGAACAAGGCACAACAATCAAATCCCTACTTCTTGGCCGGCAGCCCAGCCGCATGCAACGCCCCAGCAATCAACACCGGCTGAAACAACAGACGCACAAAGCGCTTAGTATCAGTATCCAACCCGAACCCATTATGCCGCTCCGCATATTGAGCAATATTCCCAGGGAAGATAGCGGTATAAAAAGCCGCCAACGCAACACCAAAATCAGCGCGACGGCGCCGCGACAGCAACAAACCTGCCCCTAACACAATCTCCGCTACACCGGACGCCACAACAACAGCATCCTTGGAACCAGGAAACCAATCAGGAACCTGAGCCTGAAACTCCTCACGCTGATGAGTCAAATGTGACACACCAGCAAACGACATAAACCCACCAAGAACACCAGCAGTAAAATACTCACTAAACTTACTCATACCCAAAACCTACTCCTCAAAATCACTCAGCAACGAAATAATTTCAGCCACGCCCAACATCTAGCTGTGTCTTAAACTCCGTGCCCCGACCAACCACAAACCACAGCAAAGGGCCAATGAGCGGATACGCAAGTGCTGCCAAAACCAACAAAAGCTTAACGCCCCAACCAAAACCAGACCGCACAATTGACACCACAGCGCAAAACCAAAAAACAAGCGGCACAACAACAAGCAAAATAGGTACGATGCCCCACCACGTATTGTTCGGGTCAGAACCTTGCTCAGCCAAAATATACAGCACAGCAATACCTTCCAAAATCGACAAAACAACGAAACTTCACTACCCCGAAACCCCGACAAACCATAGTCAACTCGGTCTAAGGGAAGTGAACACCAGCAAGCCTAACTGACAAACCCATCATCCGCTCAGCACCATGCCAAACTAGTAGGCTAAAGCTCAACCCTAAATAACACCGAAAGGCAACCCTGAAATGAGCACAAAAACCCCGACAAACCCACTCAACACGCCACACCTAGACGCACTCAGAGACCAAGTCAACAATATTTCACTTATCCTACTAAGCACTATTGCAATAACAACCCTACTCGTAATAGCCGCACGGCAAATCTACTTTTTCACCCGATACCGAGACCCAGCCGTACGTCGCCTAGCCAAACGCAAAGCAGCAGTCGAATACAAAGCAAACGTGAGAATTAAAGAAATCAGCCCCAAAGGCTGGATTAAAATGGCACCAAAAGACAAAGAATGGTGGGAACTGCTAGCCAAAACCCGACAACTTGACGATATCCTCAAAATCCCAACCAGAATCAAAATCTCAAATCAACGAGTACAAATAGCAACGCTAATTCCAAACTCTACATCAATACCCGGAAAAATGACCTACGACCCAAATACCGACCTACTCACACTAGGTCGCAACACCCAAACAAAAAAGAAAGCCCACCTGCAACTCGAAACAACCTCCAACATAGTAGTCGCCGGCCAGCCCGGAACCGGGAAAACAACACTCCTAAAAGGAATCATGGACGCAGTACGGCCAAACGCTCACGTACTCTACTTCAACGGATCAGCCGGCGACACAACAGAAATCGCCAAAAGCCTAAAACAACTAGAAGAACTAAAACAACAACGTCTACAAGACGGCATCGACTACTGGCGAGAGAAAAACGACAACCAGCACCTAGCAATCTTTATCTTCGACGAAATCCAGGAATACTTCCAAACAAAAGACAAAAAGAATACGCCAGCACCCCAGACAGAAATAAAAATCGCAAAAGCCACAAAGGCGATGCAAAACTGCCACCAAGTGGGAATCATCGTCATCATCGTCACCGCGAACCCCACACCAACAACACTGCCAACCCCCATACGAGACCAAACCAACACCCAAATATGCGCCAACGTATCAACCACAAACCAAGCCGCACACGTACTTGGCCGAAAACCAACAGACCTCGACCCCAAACCCACAAACCTACCGCCAGGAAGAGTAACGATCAGCGATAACAAAGGCAACTGGGAGCAAGTCGACATCTACAGCCCAAGATTCTTCCAAAAATAAAAACCCACGAAGCACTGTAGACTTAAAACCGGTATCACTCCCACCCCGAAATTCAAGGAGGAATTACCAATGTCGGATGAAATCATGCCCGAACCAGTAGAAAAAATCGCAGCACCAGCTGCCGCAGCCGCAGCACTAGTCGGCGGCGAACTCGCAATACCAACCCCACCAGCGCAAGCCCAAGGACCAGGAGGGCCAAACCCCGCAACGGTCAATGAACTAAAACCAGAAGGAGTCCGCGCACACTCAATCGTCCTCAAAATCAATGAAGTAAGAGCACAACACGGACTCAAACCCGTAACTGAAAACCCGGCCCTAAACAATATTGCTCAAAACTGGGCAGACCACGTCTGCCAAACCGACAACCTCCACCACCGCCCAGAACACTGGAAGACTTACCCAGCCGATGTACCACCCGGAGGAGAAAACATCCTCCAAGCATGGAACGACTACTCAGACGCACAACTCGTTAAACTCTGGGTTAATTCACCCTCACACCGCGAAATTCTTCTAGACCCCGAAGCCAAAACCGTCGGCACAGGAATAGCCGTCAACCCACAAGGCAAACTCTTTGCAGTTCAAAACTTCGGACGCTAAATAGACCACTAATGGCCTCAAAGGAGAACTTCCTTTGAGGCCATTACTGTGTCGCCAAGCGTTCTGCAATAGAAACCAGCGCATTAACCAAGAGATGCGCCCAACTAACCTCGAGACCCGTACACGCCCTAAACGCCTTGGTCGCCCGTGGGTTGGGGAGTTGTGGGGGCAGGGGTTGCCCCTGGGTGGGGGTATGAGTAAGCCCCCGAGGTTTGGTGGTCTCGGGGGCTGTTGTGCGCTTGTGTTTTAGAAGCCGGTGATGTTGCGGTTGAATTCGTTGAGTGCGTCTGGGATGAGGTATGGCAGGTTGCGTACGAAGAGGCTTGCCTGTTCGAGGATGTCCCAGCCGTTGGATACGGCGGTGTGTGCTGTTTCTTGTGCGTTGGATACGATGTCTGCGATCATTTTAGTTTCCTTTCTGGTTCGGGAGGTGGTTGCGCGCTTTTTGCGCGCGTTTTTCATCGTACATGAGTTGGTGGGGTGCGTGCCAAGTTGTGGTTTTAGTGGGTGTTTTGGGCTATTTTTTGGGCCATGTGTTTTTGGCCTAGTGGGGTGGGGTGTGCGATGAGATTGTGTTCAGGCATGCCGTAGTAGTTGGTGTTTCGTTGTTGTGGGGGTTTGCACCATCCTTCGGGGTCGTTTGGTGGGGTGATGTAGGTGGTGTGTGTTTCTTGTGCTGCTTGCTGGATGGTGTTGTTGACTTCGGTGAGGAAGCTGTTGATGTATTTGCGGTCGTTGAGGGAGAGGTAGCCGCTTTCGGGGCAGCGGTGTTCTGGGGTGGCTGCTGTGTAGTAGCCGGTGAAGAGGATTTGGGCTTGGGGGGCTCGTTTTTTGGTGTCGTTTGCGATGTCGATGAGGCGTTGTTTTAAGTTTCGGCCGGTGGTGTCGGGGTTGTGGATGCTGGCGTCTGTTATGGGTTTGGCGGTGGGGGAGCAGTCGGGGAGTCCGGGGATTTGGATGTGGGGTGCGCAGGCGGTGAACAGTGCTGCTAGTCCGGCGTCGTTTCCTCCGAGTGTGATGGTGACGAGTTTGGTGTCGGGTGTCAGGTGTTGTTTTTGTGGGGTTGGGGCGGTGAGGGGGAGTGCGTGGTGTTGGGGGTTGTCGTATTGGTAGGTGAATGCCCAGGCGCAGGAGGCGTCGTCGAGTTGTAGGTTGAGTTGTTTGGCTAGTTGGTGTGGGTAGTTGTCTTGGTCTTTGACGCAGGCTGGTGTGCTGCCAGGGACAGGTTGTGTGATTGTGCCGGTTGAGGCGTAGGAGTCTCCGAGTGCTACGTATTTGTCTCCTGGTTGGAGGGCTTGTGCTGTGGGGGTTAGGAGTGTGGTTGTGATTGTTGCGGTGGCGAGTGCGGCGCTTATTTTTGTTGGTTTCACGGGGGTTGTTCCTTTTTGCTGATGGGAAATTCCCGTGTGGTGGGTGTGGTGCACGGGAATTTGGGTGGGGTGGGGTCTATTTTGCGATATTTTTTCCGATGTATTGGCCGTAGGCGTGGGTGCCGTTGGCGTTGAGGTGGAGGGGTAGGTTTCCTGGTGCTGGTGGCAAGAGATCGATTAGGTTGACCCACCAGCGGTCTCGGGAGCAGTTGTCGTGTCCGGTGGACATCGGCTGTGCGTCTAGGAAGGTTGCGTCGTTTTGGTCTGAAACTTCGCGCAGGGTGTTTTGGACTCGTTTTTCATTTTCTGCAACGGCTGCGGCGGGTAGTGGAATGGTTGCTGATGTGAGGCAGGTGTTGGCGCCGTCGGATATGTGTGGGTAGCCGACGACGGTGATTTTGGCGTTGGGGGCGTTTTTGTGTGCTACTTGCAGTGCGCTGCGTAGGCCGTTTCGGATTGCGTGGTCTGATGCTTGGATGTCTTGTTTGTATGGGTAGGTGTCGTTGGCGCCGGCGACGATGACGACGTTTTTGGTTTGTGGGTTAAGGTCGCCGTGTTGTGCGGCTGTGCGAAGTGAATCGTCAATGTGGTGGCCGCCGGTTGCGAAGGAGGCGCCGGCGCATTGGTATTGGTCTACGTGGGCGCCGCCGGAAGCATTTGCGATTTCGTCGGCGATGGAGCCGTCGGTGACGCAGCCTACTCCGGTGTTGGTTTTGGCGTTTGCCTTGTTTTTCCAGTAGTCGGAGAATGTTGGGTTGGCTACTACGCTGTCGCCGACTAGTACGGTGTTGCCTGGTGTGGCTGCGAGTGCGGTGGTGTTTCCTGCGGCCAGGGCGGTGGTGGTGGCTAGTATTGCTGCTGTGTATTTAGTGGGGGATTTCATCTTTAGTTTCCTTTTAGTTTGCTGTTTGCTTGAGTTTCCTTTGTCTAGGATATCGGTTTTTCAGTGGAATGCCAGAATTTTGGTTTTGAGTGAAATGTTTTGAGTGTTGCTGGTGTGGTGATTGTGGTTAGTTGGCTAGTCCGGGGTGGGGTTGTTGTGGGAGGTGGAGGAGTTTTTTCTTTTTGTGTTTGCCGGTGCGGGTTTCTTGGGTGGTTTTGTTGGTGTGGCATTGGTGGCAGAGGACGCGGAGGTTTTCTAGGTTGTGGGTTCCGCCTTGGCTTATTGGGGTGATGTGGTCTACTTCGTGTCCTGGTTGTCCGCATTGTTGGCAGGTGTGGTTGTCGCGGTTTCGGATTTGTTGGCGTAGGTGGTGTGGTGTTCCTGGGTGGTGTGGGTTTTTGTTGCTCATGGTGGTTTAGAGGTCGGGTTTGATTGCTGTTGGTGCTGGGTGGTGGGGGATTTCTTCTGGGTGTGCCTGTCGCCATTCGGTGATGTGGCTGAGTGCGGAGTTGTACTTGTGGCTGAGTGTGTTGACGCGGCCGCGGAGTGTGTCCACTTGGTCCTGGAGATTGTTGACTCGGTCGGTGAGTTGATGGGTTTCTTGTTGGATGGTGTCGACGAATGCTTTCCATTCGGGGTAGCGGGTTTGTTCTTGGGTTTGTTTTTCTTTTGAGCGGGCGTTGATGGTGGCGGTGATCCAGGAGGCTATGCCGGTGATGGTGCTGGTGGTGCCTGTGGCGATGATGGTTGTTAGTGGTGTCATGGTGTGCCTCCTTTGCGTGTTGTTGGGTTATTGGGGTGGTTGTTGTGGGTTGGGTGAGGGGTGTCCTGGCGTTGCTCCTTGTGGGGTGGTGGGCGTAGGACGTGGTGGCGCAGTGGTGTGTGGGGTTGGTTGAGTCTCCTGTGGTGGCTGGGCTGGAGTGGGCCGATAGTCAGAGTGTTCGCCGGTGGTGATGGCGGCGAGGGTGCTGGCAATGGTGGCAGTGATACCACTGGTGTTTTGTAGCCAGGTATCAACTTGGTCGGGGCTGGCAATACCGAATGCGGTGACGGTGAGGGCGATGATACCGGTGATGGTGTAGATGGTTTGTCGGATGTACCAGGGGGAGTGGGTGATGCCGCGGTCGAGTTGGAATTGTTGTGGGTGGATGATGTTTTGTGCGTGCTTTGGCATAGTTGTTTCTCCTTTCTGGTGTGTACGGGGTTATTGGTTGAGTAGGTGTTTGAGGTCGTCGTGGGTGCCGCGGTAGGCGTTGATGTCTACGACTCCGGGGTATCCGGCGGCGTGGCCGTTGGAGCCGTATTGGAGGATGTCGGGGGTGTGGTCGCCGAGTGGGTAGTTCCAGCGTGGGCTGTCGTCGCCTGGGTAGAGTTGTGCGGCGGTGCCGTGACTGTTTTGAGCTCCGTAGTTGGAGACCCAGAGGGCGCCGAGGCCGTCCATGGAGGGTTCGCCGCCTATCATTTTCTCCCAGTACCAGGCGCCGGAGTAGATGCCGGGGACGGTGTAGCCGCGGCATTCGAGTTCGTGTTTTGCTGCCCAGACGTCGTTTCCGGAGAGGAGGGCGTTGCCTGAAGGGTCGATGGATTCGACGTCTATCCAGATGGGGAGGTCTTTGCGGCCTTGTAATTGTTGGTCGATGGTGTCGACTTGTTGTGCGATGGTGGTGCCTTCGGAGGGGGCGCGGAGGTACCAGTATCCGCTGGTGATGAGTCCTGCGTTTTCTGCGTCCTTCAGGTGGGAGTTGAAGATGGGGTCTTTGTAGGTTCCGTCGCAGATGCGGATGATGGCGAAGTCGTAGCCTTCTTGTTGTGCGGTGTGTAGGTTGAGTCCGTTGTTGTGTTCAGACACGTCGAGTCCGTACAGTGGCATGATTATTTTCCCCCTTGTTTTGTGGTTTTAGTTGTTGAGCCAGCTGTGTAGGGCTGGTGTGAGCGCTTCGATGGTGTTTCGGCCGGTGGTGTAGTCATCTGGGCCGAAGAAGAGCGCGTGTAGTTGGTTGGTGGCGTTGAGTATGGGTTGGTTGACGACCCATGCGCCTGGTGGTGTGTTGCGGTTTAGGCATACTCCCATGTTTTATCCCCCGTTGTGTGTGGAACTGGTGTTCCTGTGTGGTGATTTTACCCTATGAGGGTTTTGAGTCGTTTGGTTGTGGCGGAGATGTGTTTTTGGTTTTCGTTGAGTTGTTGTAGGGCGGATTGGCGGGGTTGTGCTTCGCCGACAGCTAGTTCGGTTTTGGGTGGTGTGCCGGGCGTGTGGCTGATGGTGGCTTCATCAATCCAGGTGGAGAGGTTCATGTTTCGCCATTGGATGCCGATTTGGTCGCCGACGTTTATTTCGTAGCCGAGTTGGTAGGGGCAAGTGTCGGTGAGTTTGAATGAGGCTGAGAGGTTGCCTTTGCCTTTGGCGAGTGCCTCAAAGGCTTGTTGTTGGCCTTCGATGGTGAAGCCTTCTCCGGAGGCGACAAGCTCGCGGCGTCGGTAGGGGCCGAGGTGTCGTGCTCTGCGGGTGGCTTGGTGGTGTGTGAAGGCGAGTAGTTTGTCTTCGGTGAGTTTGCCGGTGGCTTTTTCGAGTTTGTTTTGTAGGTCGTCGAGTTGTTTGTCGTTTCCGGGCCAGGCGTTTTTGGCTCCGGCGATGGCTCCGCCTACGAAGGTGGCGGTGGCGCGTTTGAGGAGCTGGTTGATGGCGTTGGGGGATTTTCCACCGACGGTGACGTCTGCGTATTTGGAGCGGGTGATGGTGATGTCGCTGGTGGCGTAGTCGATGTGGGTGGGTCGGATAAGTATCCAGGGTTTGTAGCCGTCTGGGTTGGTGCGGTCGCCGAGTCCGACGGTGGAGACGTTGTCTTCGGGGTCCCATTTGCGGGTGATGTTTTTGACGCCTTCGTGGACGTGTCCGGCGACTGAGGAGTCGTTGGTCAGTGGGATGATGTCGATGATGAAGGTGGGTTTCCACAGTCGGGTGTGGGTGGGGAATGGTTGTTTGTCCCATGGCATCCAGAGGGTGATGGTTAGGCGGAGTCCGGCCGCGTCGAGTGTTTCTTTTGTTAGGTCTGCTAGTGAGTCGAAGCGGGCGGCAAGCACGGTCCATGGGGTGGTGGTGGATTTGTGCAGTGGGTTGACCATAATCGGCCAGTCGGCGTAGTCGCGCCAGGCGATGGGGGACCAGGGGTCGGCGTCGGGGAGGAGGTCGAATTGGTAGAGGCGGCGTAGGTTCATCAGGATGAATGTTTTAATGACTCGGAGGGAGTCGCCGGCGCGGACGTCCATGTACTTGGGTTGGATGGCCTTGATGGCTAGTGGGTTGGATTCCATGACGAGGTAGTTGGCCATGTCGTGGATGGAGGTGCCGGTGATTTCGACGGTGGGGTTGTGTTGTTGGGCGTGGTCGATAATGGTGTCGACGAAGCAGGTGTATCGGGTGTGGCCGTATTCGACGACGAGAAATTGTTGGATGTCGGTGAGCTTGCGCAGGGTGGAGTTGGGGTCTCCGTCGAAGGCTAGTGGTGGGATGAGGAGGCCGACGATGGGGTGTTCGGCTGGTACTTCGAGGGTGACGGTGCCGGCGTCGTTGACTTTGTCGTTTGCTTTGAGTTGGGTGTAGCCGGTGATGATGGTTTGTGGGGTGAGGTATTTGTCAGTCAAATAGACGAATGGCGTGTGGTCGTCCCGATGCTGTTGCCCAAGTGCGGCCATTTGAATTGTTTGATGTTCTTGCATTGCTTACTATTCCTCCTGTTTGTGCCCAGGGTTGTAGGTATTGGTTGCGCCAGTGGATGTGGCATTTGTGGCAGTCGATGGTGGTGGCGTCGCCGGGCATGATGGGGCGTGTCCAGGCGACTCCTCGTAGTGTGGCCCAGGCGTTGTGGTTGGGGTAGCCGTGTGTGTCGGTGATAAGGCCTCCGGTGTCGGGGTTGGTGTGGTAGATGAGGCCGGTTGTGCCGAGTGCTGGTGGGAGGATGATGGGGCCGTTTTTGTCTTCGGTGACGCGGGCTGTGAGGCCTTTCCAGTGGATGGTGGGCCAGAGGGGGAGTTGTCCGGTGTTTTCGATGGTGGTGATTCCGGTGGAGGTGTGTTCTGGGCCGAAGTATCGGCCGTCTTGGGCGGTGAGGTGTATTTCGAGGGTGGTGGTGTCTGTGGGGGCGGTTTCTTCGGGAAGTCCGATGGGGGACTCGAGGTGGACGAAGAGTTGGAGTTCGGGTTGGCGAGGTTGGTGGAAGGTGAGTATGGCGGGTTTGTAGAAGTCGAGGCCGTCGAGGAAGCGGCGGATAGTGGTTTCAGTGGTCAGGCTGGTGGTGTGGGTGATGCTGACTGTCAGTGTTGGGCTGATGGGCTCTGGGGTGGCCGTATCGTAGGTGTGGGTGGGGAAGTGCTGGGTGGTTGGTACTGGGTGGTCAGATAGTTTCCCGTCGGTGCCGGAGATTTTATGTAGGGTGACGCCTTCGTCGCCTTCCTGGGCGCCGGCGAGGTGCCAGGTGTGGCCTTTGTAGTCGGTTAGTTGGATGTCCACTGTGCTCTCCTCCTGCTAGACGACCATTGGGGTGGTGAAGGTGTTGATTTTGACTCCGCGTTCGAGTGCTTCGATTCGACGTTGATAATCGTCGAGGGCTTGGTTGACGCCGCGGCGGACGTCGTCGGAGGAGACTTCCATATTGTCGCCATTCATGTTGAGGTGAACCTCGACTGGTGGGAGGGCGTTTTTTCCGGGGTCGTCGGCTGTTCCGGCGACAGCGACTTTGACACGGCCTTGATTGTCAAGAATGTCTGGGGCGTTGACCCCGTCAATGCCCCAGGGGGAGCCGAGGTCGTCGGTGATGTCGGCAAGTACGTCGCCGAGGAATTGTGAGCCCCATTCGATGGGGGCGCCGACGCGTTCTTCTTGACCGTTAAGCCATGCTTCGACGCCTTCTGAGAAGGTCTTAGCGGTGGCGTCCAGGTGCTTGGCGGCATAAGTAATGCCTTCAGCGAAATTAGTCATCTGTTGGGAGTTAAGTACCCATTCTGATTGGCCGGACGTGTTGACTGCAACAGAGTTATTGGGGAGTACACCACCGGAGTCGCGCAGGAATGCAGGTAGTACACCGCCTTTTTTGTAGCCTCCGGCGCGGTCGTAGGCCGCGGAGAGAGAACCGTAGGTAGCCATGGCGTAGTTCATGGAGGCGCGGATGTTGGCCTCCGGGTCCCAGATGTCGTCGAATCCGGGGTCTTTGTAGGATTGGAATGTGGGGTCGATGGTTTGCATTAGTCCCTTGGATGGGGTGCCTTTGGTGGCGTTGGAGTCCCAATTATTAATTGCGTGCGGGTTGCCGCCGGATTCTTGTTGCATGCGGCGTAGGACACTGTCGACGAGGGATGTTGGTTGGCCTTTTTCTTTCAGTAGGCGGGTGACAAGTCCGCGGTAATTGTTGACGTCGCCGCCGACGCTTAGGTGTTCTTTGACTTTCTTGGCTACGGCGGTGACTTTGTCTTTGAGCCAGTTCCATGCGTTTTCGGCGCCTTTAGTGAGGTAGGCGGGTGCGACGGATTTGGCTAGGTCGGTTCCGCTGCTGATGCCGAGTTTGTCTTTAACAGCGTTGATTTTGCCATCGAAGAGTTTCTTTGCTGCGTTGGCGAAATCACCACCGAGCTCGATAGCTTTGTTGATGACGTCGTCAGTGACGTTCCATGCTTTGCCTGCTGTGGATTTGATGGCGCCGATAACACCGCCGTCAGCGAAGGAGCCGGAAAGTCCGGTGCCTTTTCCAGCTCGTGCTGTAGCGTTCATACGTGCGACAGCCGCTGGGCCGCCGACTGCTCTGGTCCATTCTGGGCGCATGATGGCCTCACCACCGGAGAGGTTGAGCGTTCCGCCGGTAGGCGAGAAGAAGGTGTGTATGTCGCGGCCTGGGGTGTAGCCGGGCATGACGCCACCGCTGGCGAAGCTAACCTCAGGAAGCTCGTCTACACCAGTTACCTTGGATACAGCGTTCCATGCGGGGCGAATGCCGTTGTTGTAGGCGACGTTGGCAATTTTGCCGGCAATTGACTTAATAGTTTCCCAGACACTGTTCCATGCGGACTTGATTCCATCAGCGGCTTTTTCAAACCACTGCTTAACTTGGTCGACCCCTTGCTTCATGCGGTCGAAAGCAGGGCGAACGTGTGCATCGACAATGCCTTTAATGAAGTCTGACATGTGTTGCCAGGCAGGAAGAAGGACGTTGTCAATAATGGCCTTGATACCGTCGACAACCATGTTCCACACGGCTTTAATCCCGTTAAATACTGGCTGAATAGCGTTATTCCAGATAGCGGACAGGAATTGGCTCATCGCGTTCCACGCTGGGATAAGTACCGTATCGATGAGGGCCTTGATGCTATTTACGACAGCTTCCCAGAGCTGCTTTATCAGGTTGAGGATTGGTTGGATAGCTGCTTCCCATAGGATGTGCACTGCTTGTGCGACAGCGTCCCATGCGGGTTTGAGTACGTTTTCCCACAGGGCTTGAATGCCGGTTACGAGTAGCTCCCAGCCTGCTTTGATGGCCTCGAACCCCACCATCACTATGGACTTAACCAGCATGAACTGCATCATGATAGGTGTCAGAAGTGCCGTGATGATGTAGGGCGCTACCTGTTGGATAACTGCCCACTCTTTCGAAAACCACTCACCAATAGCCGAAAATACAGGCTGAATCCATTCCCAGAAGCTGCGGAGCGCGTCACCAATCTTCGACAAGATTTGATGCCCGACCTCGGTCTTTGTCAAAAAGAGTGTAATGCCTGCAACGACGGCGGCAATAGCTGTGACAATAAGGCCAATTGGGTTCGTGTCAAAAATAGCCGCCAACAGTGCAGGCAAGGTACGCAGCCCAGTGAAGATGATGCGCCCGACCTTAATGATTCCGCCCAAAGCCTTACGGAACCCCATAAACCCCTTTATCGCAGGGCCCAACTTCGGCCCGAATGATGCGATAATGTCGCCGCCTGCCTTAAACGCCTTAAACCCACGAGTAATAGGTGCAATAACCTTAGCCCACGTCATAAACCCACCAGCAGCCGCAGCAGCCAATCCTGGGTGCTTGGCCATCTGGTCGGTGAGCATCTCAATGGCCGGGACAACCACGTTAGAAATCAGCGGCGCGAGAGCATTTAACAGGTCGACAATAGCAGGCAGACTACCGACAGCAATAGAGCCCATGGCAGTGACAATGGAAGGCAGAATAGGTGCGATGGCGCTGAGAAGCTGGGCTACTGAACTGCCTAGTTGTTCAACTGCAGGCCATGCTTGGACTGCTAAATTCCCCATCGACGTGAACGAATTCATCACCGAATTAAAATCAATGTTCGAAATCGCGTCGAACATTTTCGGAATGACTTCATCGGCCAGGTAGTCAAATATTGGGGCGATTTTGTCCGAAAGCTGTTCAGCGAAATCACTAATCTGCGGGGTGATGTTGTCAAAGCCATCCGCCAATGCGTTAAAGACGGGAATCATTCCATCGTAGAAAGGCTGGATGAACGCTGCGGTCACGTGGGATGCGAACGCGGCCATGGTGTCAAAGGAGCCTTTGAATGTTTCGCGTTGCTTTTGGGCGGCGCCATCGAACATGTCGTTCATGGCGTTAGAAAAGTCCTCGAATGAGACCTTGCCCGAGCTAATCATGTCGGTGACTTCTTCTTTAGTCACGCCCATCTGGTCGGCGAGTTTTTGCTGCAGGCCGATTCCTCGGTCCATCAACTGGGCCATAACTTCACCATCAACGTGGCCACGGGCAGCAACCTTGGACCAGATTGACCCCATCTCGCCCATGGACACGCCTGAGTGGGCGGCAGAGTCGGCAACTCGACTTAGCGTGTCCTGGAGGTCCTGGCCCGGCTTAATTCCCGAGCTGAGCATGACGGAGGCAACCTGGGCGGTATCACCCATGAGGAAGGAGGTGCCCTCAATGGACTTATTGACATTGCCCATAATCTGGTCGATGTCTTTGCCCTTGTAACCCAAACCCTCAAGGGCCTTTTCTGCCTTGTCAGTCGAAGCAAGACGGTTAAAACCATCACTAAAGGCTTTGCCAGCACTCACACCAGCAGCCGCAGTAGTAGCAACCGCACCAGCCTTCATGGTCTTCTTCAACCCGCCGGTGATTTTACTTCCCAGCTTTTCACCCCACGAGCCAGAAGGGCTGACGACCGCTTTATCAATCTGCTTGCGTACCTGGGAGAAATCTCCCATTTTCGGCACGATACTGACCCAGCCGGTACCAACGTCGAAGTTTGCACCCATGATTAACCCCCGTCAACGCCAGGCCAGTCATCGCCTAGCCATTCGTCCATTTCTTGTTTCGTAAGTCCTTCTGCCTGAATACCAGCAGTTTCGGTTTTCTTGTCGTCGACTCCGGGGCGGGGGATAGGCTTAGGCTTTTGCCCCTTACCTCCCCAGGCACTCATCGCCTGCTGGTCAGCGATTTGGGCTAAGAGCTGGTTGGTGAGGTTCCACTCCCAATCTTTTTTAAGCGAATTGCGTACCAGTGCCGACTCTGGGCCAGCGGTGGCAATCAAAGCGATGGCATCATTCCACGTGACACGGTCTGTGCCGTCGTTTATCCACCTCCACCTGATGCCGGCTTCGATGAGTTCTCTTTCGACTGCCATAGCGAATCGGGTGTCGGTGTCTACGGCGTCGATGAGGGAGACGATTTCGCCAAGGCTAGCTTTTGTCGCCGCCTTCGCTCCAGTCCTGCATGAACGTGTTGAACTCGTCCATGTGCATGTTATCGATGACATCGAGTGTGCCGTCATCAGACTTGTCGGCGGCGCGCTCGAGAATCATCCAGGAGAAGTCTTCATCATCAAGGCCGTCTCGCTTGGCGCGGCGGCGGTCGCCGACGGTGATGATGGAGTCAATCGGCGGCAGAGTGATGTCGTCGCCGTTAGAGGTGGTGTAGTTAAACCAGTCGTTGGTCGGCTTAGTGTTTTTCTTGGCGTTCTTCTTTGCAGCCATAAGAAACAATTCCCCCGAATCGAATACGTGTTTTACATGCGGACTTGCGCAGCCTCCTACCTTGCTGGAAGGAGACTACTGCAATCCTTGCACCCTCATGATAGCAGCACTTATGTACGGCTGTTTACGGCCCAAAGCTAGCTAGCAACCATCCCAAACCGGCTGCGATTGCGAAGTAAGCCAAAATGAGTACAGCGACAATTGGAATAAACACGTACAGGTACGCCAGCACAATGGTGATAGCAATACCCGACACAGCAACAAACCCGGTTAACGTCCCAGCAATGTTGAGGATAATCACTACGGCCACTAGCCCCAAAGACACGACTGCCAGCACCGCCAAATGAGCAACCACCCATAGACGCAACAACCTGCCTAACGGCGAATGACGCGTTAACAGGTTGAAAATATCCAACGGGATACCCGCCAGAGGAAACGCGATTGTATTGACCACCCGAAGGTAAATCGGCACTAAGCTCAACATGATAATCAGCCCAGCTACCGCAATAAACGTGACAGTCACGATTCCGGCAATGACCACTCCTGTTACACGGTTGAACAGAGTCAGCGCCAGCGAGCCTAAAACAATACCCAAAAGCCCCACCACCGCGGCAAATACCGCAATGGAAGATATAAGGTCAACGGTCCGAAATGCATGGGAAATGCTTGCAACTGTCACAATCAACAGGGCAGCAGACAAAATCAACACGGCCCACACAAGGATAGGCGCCGCTGCCACAAGACCAGCCACACGAAGACGCCTAAACAGTCGCCTACCAGCACGCACCGGGGTACCAGCGGCAAGAAAGGCCAAAGCGGCAGCTAGAACAAGCCCTGACACCGCCGTGAGCAGTGCAGCCAACGGGGCTAGAAGTACTCGAGGGTGCGTTGCGACCATGCTCAGAAACGTCGCCACCGACAAGAACAAAATAATGGCACCGGCAACACCTGGCACAATCGTCAACGCCGCCGCAGAAAACGTCACCGCAATCGTCAACAGTGACACCTTGGCTAATATCCTCCACGGCCTCGCCAACTTCCACGACACAAGCAGCAAGGGCACACCCACGAACACTGTAACTACAGCAGAAATCATCAACCCCAATGCGAGTCGCTCGAGCCTTTGAGCCTTCATCCACGGGAATGCCCCGGCGATGACCGCGGCGTCGAGCAGTAGGCGGCGCACACTACGGGCCGTGACTAAAGCAACGATAACAGCGGATATAACGGTGGCTATGCTGCTGAGCGCAAATTTAGGCCACCTCTTCAAACGCTGACCAATCCACGTCAAAGCAACAAGCGCGGCGATAAGAAAACGGTGGTGAATACCCAACACAACGGCGGCAGGGGTAAGCAACCGCGCCGCAATGACAGGAACCTTCCACCCCATCCAACGTGCTGCCGCAATAACACTCGACCCGAGAATACCTACCATAAGCGGGAGGATAGGGCGGAGAATACGCCCAATGATTCCTCGTGTATGTGCTACAACATGCGCTAGCGCGACTCCCAACGTAGTGACAGTGTCAATGCCGAAAGCATCCAAGAAAGTCCACGGAAGGACAAAAGGAGTCAGTAGGCGGCGAAGCACACGTTGAGGCTTAGCCACCACATAGCCCACAAGCATGATTACCAACTGGGCGATGCCCAAATTTCCTGCGCCGCCGGCGACAAGCCAAATGGTATTCGTTGCCGGATTCGCTGGTCCACCAGCCGCAGCCCACGCAGCCCATGCTGCTGCGGACACGCTAGCAAAGATTACCAAAAGCCCCCAGGCAACAACTTGTACGCTGATGCTGTAAAAATTCCACTTCAGCAAGAACACATTCATGGACAGGGGAATCAATACGCGATACAGCAGGCCTCTGTACGGCAAAAACAGTGCAGGAAGCGTCAACAACGCCACTATCAGTACTACTGCAGAGATTAGGCTAACCACAGTGGTGTCTACAGCACGCACTGGATATAAAAGCCGCGTTGGCGATGCAAAAAGGGGAATAAAACCTACAGAAGCTACAGAGCGCACTACCCGCACACCTTGAAACACTAGCCGGACAACCCATGGCCCGACGGCAGCAAAAACACCAGTAGCCATAAACGCAACGCCGACAAGCATCACACCGGCAGTCACCGCACGTAAAAGTAACTGGCCCGCACCAAACAGACCCGTGACCAGCAAGGACAGCTGATGGGCGACAAACGCCGCCACAGTAGCACCCACTGTGGCCAAGGCTGCAGCTACCGCAGCAACAGCAGAAACAACCGGCGGCGCCAAAACAGGAAGAAGCAAAAGCGTCGCTACAGCCATTGCCAAAAGCGACACAGCAACCACAGCCCCCAACGCCAGAATGACAGGAGCGACAGCTTTCTTCAGCAACGGAAACGCCGCTACATTCGACGCCACCCACGCCACAGAAGCCACATAAAAAATAATCGACGCCGGAATAGCAACAATCGCCGTAACAAACGCCGTCACCCCAGACCCGGCCACAGGCAACAAGGCCCTCACCGTGGTAAACATCAAAAACAGTGCAGCCAGCACAAAACGCACTAATGGTCGAATGACACTAACTGCCGCACGAAGCTGCTTACCCGCCAAGCGAGCCGTCACCAAAGACCGAAATACCAAAACCTGAACAATCGGCAACGACACCGCAACCGCAGTAACAACCGGAGGAATAGTATCCAACCTGAACCGCAACAACCGCAGCAACGACACGACGATACTAATCCCAACAAACGGGACAAAAACCCCACCAATAATGACCGTGCGCACCAAATTCAACAACAATGACCGGCCAGAAAGAGTAGAGCTACGAATCATCAGAAAGATAATCAGCCCCACAACAGTAGAGGCAAACAACGCCACAATGACGAACGTAGTCACAGCAATAGCGACCGCAATAACAGCTTTTTCCAGCGCCGTCGTCCGCAACGGCTGAGTAATTCTCATCAGCACACGAATCTTCGCCACTACGAACAACACAACCGCGGCTAATACCGCAAGATGAGATAGCGCCCACCCAGCAGCCAAAAACAACACGATGGCCTTCAACGTCACCGGCAACGCACCAGCAATAACAACTAGCGGGAAGTCCAAAATAATGAACTTCGCACCATTGACCACCGACCAAAAAATAAACAACGCCGCCAGCGGATGCCCAGTCAGAAGAGCAATCACAATCAAGTCCGCCGCCCACGGCAACACCACACCGCTGAGCCCAAAGCCGAAAAACTTCAAGGCCACAACCAACATGCCCAACAACAGTCCCGCGGTCGATAAAGCAACCGGAACTGCAAGCAATGGTTTGCCAAACACCAGCAGCACCAACGTCAACGCCACCCCGGCCGCCAAAGCCATCACCGGCAACGCCAACATCGCACCCACAAGAATCAAATCCTGTGTCGAAAGCTGTGCAATAGCCTTATTGACGCCATCAAGAAACGCATCCCACGCCCCAGTAAGCTGTGGAAGCACCTGACCCAAATTCAAAGCATTCAACGCAGCAATCCAGCCCTGGCCAATGTCACTAGCCACCGCAGTAACCAACAAGCCCACGTCATTGGCAAGAGCAGGAGGATTCGACCAGTCCGTTAAAAACCTGTTCGCAATATCGCCATACTGAGCCGGGTCCAGCGCACCAATAAACGCATTCCACGCCTTCACAAGATTCGACGGGTTAAAAACACCCCAATTATCCCGAACAATGTCAACTACCGTGCCCCACAGCTGCTGCGCCGCGCGGTAAAGATTACTACCCGCACGAGCAATATTAGACAGAATCTCCCCCGAGGTCATACGCTTGATGAAATCCCCGGAAATATCATCCCACCGACGCATAGCATCACGAATGAACTCATTAACGTCCGTGATGTTCTGACGATTCAAAAAGCCACGCAGTGCGTCACCAATCATTTTGCCAACATCGCCAGACATCTGGCCCAAACGACCAGCCCACGCACGAATAGGCCCAGCCCACTGCGAAAAACCAGCAGAGGACACCATATTCGCCAAAGCATCACCCAAAGCAGGGAAATTCACCGACGAAATAGCATTCTCGACAAGATGGTCAACATCGCCACGCAGAATGGCATCCAACCAATCCTGCCAATTCGCCCCCGCCGTCGACAGGAAATCACCAATAGCCTGCTGCACATCACCATTAGCCAAGCCGGCAACCAGACCACCAACGCCAACACTCGACCACAGTGTGGCAATCTTTTTCAGCGCATGCGCCACCGACTTACTCCGCCGGCGCAGCCACGACATTGCATGGTCAAAAGCCGCGCGAAAGTTATCCAAGTTAGCGCCGCTAATAAGGTCCCGCGGAGCCCAATCCGCAATGATGCGCAGCAACTCTGAATCAGTCATATCCGCAACCGTGTGCTCGACACGATTAATCAACTGATCCACCGCATCCAACAATGACCTCTCAGAAAGACGAGAAATAATATCCAGAGCAGTAGACACATTCACCCGGATAGCACCAAGATTCGTCAACCTGCCATCGCCAGTAATATAGTCCACCCACTCGCGTACCTTGCCAGCGAACGCAAAAGCCGGCCCTATATCGTCGCGCCCGGTAGGCTCCTGAGGATTCCTATCCACCAGACGGTACAAACACACACCATTCGCATCCGGCGTACACGACAGCGTCACCACACTGCCAGCCAACTCACTGCGATTAAACGCCTGCGAATCAATCGACGTCACCACCGCACGCGGGACAAACAAACGCACACGCTGCCCATCAGAAGCCAACAAATCAAAATTCAACGAACGATAAGGCAACGCCCCATCAAGTCGCTCCTCAACCCTCACACGCGAAGAATCAAACAACTCTTTGACGCCACCATCAGGGTGAGTCAGCCGCATCACCGCCGAATTCCCCAACTCCATAAAAGCCACCGACAGGCTCACCCCATCCGGTGAGGAGACAGTACTCATCGACAAACCAGACCACGATTTAGACTCCTCAGTATCTACCGACGCATCGACAGACACACCATCAGCAGATACATAACCCGCAGGGGCCATCCCGACGCCTGGAAGCCGACGCAAGGGCTCACTCGCCGATAAAGGCACCGCAAAAGGACTCGACACCGGCCGGCCAATCCACGCACCACCACCGGCCGAAACATTCGGCACACCATGGACAAGATTCCCCCGATTACGCATGAAACCCCCAAAATAGCGTCACAACACTTACACCAGTATAAAACACGGTTCTTACTACTCTGCCCGATAGGCGCCATCTCGCACACAGCTCCTATAATCTTCGCAAGGAGTCTCAGCCTCCCAAAATGCGAAGGTCCCACTAACCAAACGATTACTTCGTGCAATCAGAAAGATTGTGCATTAGCAAAGTTTCAAGAAACAACAGGAGAAAGCATTGACTAATCCCGAAGACTTACGTGCATGGAGGCGTGCTCGACTGGCCCGAAACGATGACCTACTTACCCAAGAAACCGACATCGAAAAGGAGCTCAGGCACTACACCTCCGTGTTCGAAGAAAAAGTGGTGTACTGCAACGCTGAATCCTCAAAAGAATCAAGCTTTGTCCGCTACTTTCAAAACCATTTCCATCAACTTAGACTCAAGAAACTTATTGCAACAGGACCTTCCAATTATAGGCGCCAAGGAAGCCTATACATTTACGATGGAGACAACGGCTCAGAATGGAAGTTAACGAAAAACGGCGACTTCCGAAGCGACGAATGCTTGGAATTTCTTTATCAATCCGACATTGTGGTCACTCACCCACCATATTCCCTGGCCCACGATTACCTCAACTATATGGAGATATTTCGGAAAAATTTTCTATTCATATCGCATATTGATTCAATCAAACGCAAGGACGTATTTAAGCTATTCCAAAATGACCAACTATGGTTGGGCTACAATTCCGACCACGATTTCTCAGGTTTCGTATTACCGGAAAAAATAAAAGTCCTGAAAACTTACCCAGGGTACAACCAAAAAGGCAACCGAATTATTACTCCAGAAAGCTTCATATGGCTGACCAACATTGACCACTTTAAACGCCACCAACCCATTCCACTGACCAAGACCTGGGCGCACAATAAATCTCTCTATCCGAGATACGACAACCTCAACGCTTTAGACATCCCCAACACTGACAACATACCCTCCGACTACACCGGGCTCATGGGCGTACCAGTCACGTTCCTAGCCGACTACAGCCCAGAACAATTCCACCTAGTCGACTACAACACAGGCCACGATGGAGAACCCTTATCCCTAAACGAAGAACTCGTCGAACCACGCATCATTATCGAACGAAACTAACCCTCTAGAATCAACATACTAAAATGCCAACAACGACCACCGCCTTCGACCGCGCCACTATTCGCCACAACCTCACCGAATTCAAACTCCGGTGGCTTGCCCACATTAAGCAGTGGAAGGCGGAAAACCGTCTCGCGACCGAGTCGAGTCACGACCAACAATTCTGGGGCGACCTACTCGACTGTTTCGGTGTCAACGCCCGCGATTTGTACCTGTACCAACGCAGCGCAAAACGCGCCTCAACCGGGCGCACCGGCAAAATCGACATGTTCATGCCCGGCAAAGTCATAGGTGAGGCCAAGTCCCTCGGCGTCCCACTCGACGACGCCCACGCCCAAGCCCTCGATTACCTGCTGGGCGGTACTATCGCGAACTCGCACATGCCGGCCTACGTAATCTGCTCCAACTTCGAGACCCTACGAGTAACCCGCCTGAACCGCACCTATGTCGGCGATAGCGCAGACTGGGACATCACATTCCCTTTAGCGGAGATTGACGAGCACGTCGACGAACTTGCGTTCCTCGCCGACTATGAAACCACCGCCTACCGGGAAGAAGAAAAGGCGTCCCTGGAAGCCTCCCGGTTAATGGTTGAGCTGTTCCGCGCCATGAACGGCGACGACGTCGACGAGGAAGTAGGCGATGACGCTCCCACCAATCCAGACGAAGAAGACGAGCGCGTCATGCGCACCTCTATCTACCTCACCCGTATCCTCTTCCTTCTCTTCGGCGACGACGCAGGACTCTGGGATACCCCGCACCTATTTGCCGACTTTGTGCGCAATGAAACCACCCCAGAAACGCTCGGCCCACAGCTCAACGAGCTATTTACCGTGCTCAATACCGCCCCAGAAAAGCGGCCTAAGCGTTTGCCGTCAACGTTGGCGAAATTCCCGTACGTCAACGGTGCCTTATTTGCTGAGCCGTTGGCCTCGGAGTACTTCGACTACCAGATGCGTAAAGCCCTGCTTGCTGCCTGCGACTTCGACTGGTCGACTATCGACGTCTCTGTCTTTGGTTCGTTGTTCCAGTTGGTGAAATCGAAGGAGGCCCGCCGCAGCGACGGTGAGCACTACACGTCTAAGACCAACATCATGAAGACCATCGGGCCGCTTTTCCTAGACGAGCTTCGGGCTGAGGCGGACAAACTAGTGTCTTCTCCGTCGACGTCGGTGGCCGCGTTGGAGCGCTTCCGTGACTCTTTGGCCGAGCTGGTCTTTTGCGACCCAGCCTGCGGCTCAGGAAACTTTCTCCTAGTGGCCTATCGGGAACTGCGCCGGATTGAAACAGACATCATTGTCGCTATCCGCCAACGCCGTGGTGAGACTGGTATGTCGCTAAATATTGAGTGGGAGCAGAAGCTATCAATTGGGCAGTTCTACGGCTTCGAGTTGAACTGGTGGCCTGCCAAAATTGCTGAGACTGCCATGTTCCTTGTAGACCATCAGGCCAACAAGGAGCTTGCCAACGCTGTGGGTAGGCCTCCTGAGCGGTTGCCGATTAAGATTACCGCACACATTCACCATGGCAACGCCCTGCAACTTGATTGGGCAGACATACTCCCAGCTTCTGCCACCAAGACCTATATCTTCGGCAACCCACCGTTTTTGGGGCATGCGACGAGAACTGCTGAACAAACTCAAGAACTCCGAGACTTGTGGGGCACTAAGGATATATCACGCTTGGACTACGTCACGGGCTGGCATGCGAAGTGCTTGGACTTCTTTGAGTCCCGAGAAGGTCGTTTTGCGTTTGTCACCACCAATTCAATTACTCAAGGCGATCAAGTGCCACGGCTGTTTGGCCCTATCTTCAAAGCAGGGTGGCGTATTCGTTTCGCTCACCGCACGTTTGCTTGGGACTCTGAGGCACCCGGTAAAGCTGCTGTTCACTGCGTTATTGTTGGTTTCGATAAGGAGAGTCAACCACGTCCACGTCTGTGGGATTATCCCGATGTAAAGGGCGAGCCAGTCTCAGTGGAAGTAGGCCAGTCCATTAATGGCTATCTGGTTGACGGCCCTAATGTTCTTGTCGATAAATCCCGGCATCCTATTTCGTCGGAAATATCGCCCGCAACCTTCGGAAATATGGCGCGAGATGGCGGCAACCTTCTAGTTGAGGTAGACGAATACAACGGGGTTATGAGTGACCCCGTAGCGGCAAAGTATGTTCGTCCTTTCCGGGGTAGTCGAGAGCTAATGAACGGCTTAGATCGGTGGTGTCTATGGCTTGTAGATGTAGCACCGTCAGACATTGCTCAGAGTCCGGTGCTGAAAAGGCGTCTAGAAGCAGTCAAAGCTTTCCGGGCCGACAGTAAAGCGGCAAGTACACGGAAAATGGCTGAAACTCCGCACTTATTCGGCCAGCGGTCGCAACCGGATACTGACTACCTTTGCTTGCCGAAGGTAGTAAGCGAACGCCGCTCGTATTTCACCGTACAAAGGTATCCATCAAACGTAATTGCTTCTGACCTGGTATTTCATGCTCAAGATCCAGACGGCCTGATGTTTGCGCTAGCGTCGTCGTCGATGTTCATCACATGGCAGAAAACCATCGGCGGCAGACTTGAATCGCGAATCCGCTTTGCTAATACCTTGACGTGGAACACTTTCCCTGTGCCAGAGTTGGACGAGAAGACGCGCCAGCGCATTATTAAAGCAGGCAAGAAGGTGCTCGAAGCTCGCGCGCTGCACCCAGAACGCTCACTGGCCGAGCACTACAACCCCCTTGCAATGTCCCCGGAGTTGGTTAAGGCTCACAACGCGCTTGACCGAGAAGTAGACAAAGCCTTTGGCGCTCCACGCAAACTTACTACCGAGCGCCAGCGCCAAGAGCTACTGTTTGTTAGCTACGCCGAGTTAACCAAGAAGTAAGGGGCCGAAGGAGGATTCCTTCAGCCCCTTGGCTCCATGGACATTATTCCCTAAATAGTCAACGCACCAACGACCAGGTACGCGACCACGGTTAACGCTACCACATCGCCGATAAGAACGCCCGGCTTCAACGCCAGCGGAGTCAACACAGTCTTCAGCACACGCCAGTTAGCGAACAAACCAGCCGCCAAAGTCTCCACGCCACGCAGGCCCAAGCCACGAACCGGCAAATGACCCAACTGAGGAACGCGAGACAGCAAGAACACGTTGAAGAGGATACGGCCAATATTCAGCCCATTGAGAATCTTCAACAGGTTATTGCCACGCACCGCAACGCGAATCGGAGTAGACAGAACAAGGAAGTCCACCGCAGCACGAACAGCCTTGACCACGGCCTTAGTGTTAAACGCTGTCAGCGCGTTAATAAGCACCTCGTTAAATACGTGCAGCAGCGCCTGACGTACCTCATGGTGATTAAACATCTGAAGTGCGACAACAATAAACGGAAGCTTCTTCGCCGCCTTAAACTGCGCGATAACCGGAGCAGCCAAAAGACCCTTACCCGCGGTAAACAAGCCCTTGACCACAGCAGCCTTTAAGGCCACACCCAAATCAACAATGCCCTTGACCGCCTCAGCGCCCTGGGCAACAACAGAGCCCGCTGCCAAAGCCACAGCCAGCAAAGGAGATAGCCCCTCAGCAGCCTTCACAGCCTTGTGCACAGCCTCATCAGCGCCCAAGGAAGCCAACTCGCCAATAAGCTTGCCGCCACGCTCAGTGACAGCGTCAAAGTGCTTCGCCAGCTCATCAAGCTCATCCTGCCGCAGCTCAGCCAAAGCCTCCAACACATGGCCAGGCAGTGCACCACCAGGCAGCTTCTTAACCACCTGTGCAATCGGTGCCGAAGCATTCAGCGTATCCAACGCCTCAGCAAAGTCACGGGCAACAGAACGAATCTCAGAAAGGTCAGAGACCTTCTCCAAGCCAAGGTCCTTCAGCTGGCCCTCAAGCCCATCAACGAGCTCATCAGCCGCGGACTTAAAGTCGGCAACCTTCTTCAGCGGGTCCGGCTCATGAATAGCGGTATCGATATTCGCCTTGAGGGTATCCAGGACTTCCTGGCCGGTTTCAGCTTCATCCACCAGGGTAGAAATAGCCTTTTCCACTTCACTGCGAGTATCGTCACCCAGGTTCAGCAGTGCGCTAGAAGCCTGGGTGAGTGCGTCTGCCATTTCGTGTGGAATAACGCCGGCCGACTCGAGGCGGTCCACGAGATGGGTGGGGTTGAACTCACCATAGGTATCGCGGTCAGTGTACTTGTATTCCATTACTTTTCCTCCTTGGTGTCCTCGTTGAATGCGCGAAGAATGCCTACGAGGGTGGAACCGATTGGCTGGGCGGAGGAACCAATGCCGGTGACCAAGTCCGTGAGCTTCTTGCGGTCAGCCTCGGGAAGAGCATCGAACTTGCTGACTAGTTCTGGGAAGCCATCGCCCGGGGTGATTCCGTCGAACAGCTTCTTTGCGTAGGAAGAGCCGACAAACTCGTCAATAGCGGAACCGACCTTGCTGGCGTGGTCTGCTAGCTCCTTGACACGCTCGGCAGCCTTCTCCGGCAGAATGTCAGTATCACCGAACTGCTCGGAGACTAAGTCGTGCAGGCGAGTCTGTGCGTCATCAATGCCCTTGATAGCTGAAGGAACGCCAGTGCCTGGGAATACCAATGGTCCGCCGAGAATCTGCTTGAGGTCATCTACGAGCGTCTTCGCGTCTTTGACAGTGCGGCCCAGCATGGAGACCTGCTGCGGAATGGACTCGGAAATCTTGTCAATGATTCCGTTGAAATTAGAGAACATGCCGGTAAGAGAATCAGCGGTGTCCTTTTCCACTCCGCCTTCCTGCTGCAGGTCGCGGATGGAGTTAGTGATTTGAGAAAGTAGGCTATCCTTATCAGCCATGAAATATTCCCCCAAAATGTAGTGTTTAAAATTACCCGAATAGGTGAGTGTTTAGATGATGCCGCCGGTCAGGTCATCAATTGTTTGACGTCCGCCGGAGCCAGTCAGCAGGTCAACAACGGCCTGAGCCCACCGGTTATGACGATTCAGCGGAGTAAACGGTAGTGCTTCCACGTCCTTAATCAGCGTGGCGGCGTCCTTGCCTTGAACCAAGTCAGACAACAGCTGTAGCACATCGTCTACACCATTGAGCGGCGCTAAGTGCCGGGCCAGCTTGTCGATGAACTCCAAGTCCAGGCCGCCCTTACCGTCAATGAGCGAGTAGAAAAGACCCGCAACCAAATCCGGCGAGATTGGCAGACCATCGAGGGCATTGCGCACAATATCTTCAATTTCTGCCAGGGATACAACCGGTAGCCCATCATCTGGGAAGCGGTCATCATCATCCTTCTTAACGTTGCGGCGGTCAATGTAGGTGTAGAGGTTGTTTCCCTTTTCATCCGGGAAGCACTCAATCGTGGCATCAAAGCCTACGACTTCTCCTCGCGAGAACACCTGGTCGTCGAGCTCAGTGACGCGACCATTCGGGATGAACAAGCGTCCCTTCAGGTCTTCGCCGCCGTGAATGTCAAAGATGAATGAGCGATAGGGAGTCTCCGTAGCGTTGTCAATCATCTGGACTGCTCGTCCATCATGACGGGAACGGAAGTTGCCTTCGCCCATAACAGCAGTAGCCACATGAGAATTGACAATCTCGTGGAACTTGCACTTGATTTGCACCGAGTGGTTGGACTGCAGCACTGCCATGGTGTCGCCATCCCAGTCCATGACTTTCTCCGTGTCACGGTCGACAGTCTTGGTTAGTCCGTCCTCGCTGATATAGCCAGCCGGGCTGAACTTGTTGACTGCTGGAAGTGCAGCCACCCTGACAGAAGCAGAGTGTGGCGTCTGTAGCGGGTTGATGCCCGCCATGCCAATCCATGCGGCGCCGCCGCTTTTGACCTCGGGCGCGCCGACAACGATATTTTGTCGCATACGTGACATGCGAATTCCCCCAAATTTTTTTACCCCGAGTAACCACCCCAAGCAGGGCAGTTACCACATATTATACATGAAAAATACTTAACTTAACGCTGTCCACAATGTGCCACCAGCCTGCCACCGCATTGCAGATGGTCTATCTGGGTCAGGGAAAATATACGGGTCGGTATCAGTATCCCAATCCAAAATATCCCCCTCCGCGCGATAGGAGACCTCCATGCCTTCTAAACAAGCAGACAAGAGGTCCACACAGTACTCATCATCTGTGCCGTAAGCCTGAAACATAATCCGAGTACGGTCAGTCACCGGCGTTTCCCGGCTAGGGGCAGCAGCATCGACACGAACCATCGGCCCAGATAACTTATCTGGAACCTTCGTTGCCACATACACCCCATCAAACTCTGAGCCTTGAAACCAGCGTTTCAAACAAGAAACAACAATCGCAGACGGATGCCGCATCACTTAAGCCCCCTTCTTCGGTGACTTCGACGCGACTGGGTAGGTACCTACGGCCTTTTGCAAAGCATTATGCTTTTTCTCGTGACCGTAGGCCTCCCAGTCATACGGAGTCGGCACGATAAGCGCACGCCACCTACGATGACCAGGTTCCGCTTCCTTGACGACGTAGTGTTCGCCGACCTTCGACCGGAACTCCTCGGCTTTGTTATCAACCAGATGCTTAGTCTCCGATGATTCCTTGAGCACGCGATTAAAAAACTGGTGATTCATCTTGAACTTAAAGCTGTCAGCCACGCTCAACCCCCTCAAAATGCGCAGCTTGTACTCCGCCAAACCCGGGTCCCACCACGGTCCGTGCGTGAAATCATGACCACCATCGGCAATCACGAAATCCACACCACCCAAGTGGATGACATCACCGGCAGATACATCACCAGGAATCGCAAACAACGCCCCAGCCCAATCCACACGACGAATATCCTTATCATCCGGACCATGCTCGGCAGACTGATCAATAGACCAACCAGCAACCCGCACAGTCCGAGGCTTACCCCACCTGGTTACCGGATTACCGAAAGAATCCTCCCTAGAATCCACACGCCGGCGAACCTGCACGCGGAAAGGAAGCGGATACCCCGACTTAGTAGAGTGAGACCGTGAACGCGCCACGACGACCACCCCCAACCGAACGCAACATGCGCTTATCCTCAGCCGTTAGAAAAACACCGCCGGCATTCGAATTCGACCCAAAATTCTGACTCGTCGAAAACGGACCCGCAGTAAACGACTGAGACTCAGCCCCCACAGGAGCAGACGACAAGCCACGAGACACAGCTCGAGCAGCCACACGAGCGCACACCACACGAACCGCCGCCGGAACTGACCTATCAAAGTGCTTACCCAAGTAAGCATCAACAGCGACAGTCGCCTCTTCCACCATCGCCACAATAAGACGTTTATCGTCCTTATCCGGCTCAATGGTTAAACGGTCAGTAACGTCGTCAATCGTGCAGTACGCGTCCACATGAACCCCCAAAGAGTAACTGAACTACTTAGCGCCGCGGCCAGTCTTCTTCGACGGCCCCGGCTTAACCACGTGGGCCACCATGGCCATATTCGGATTCGTCAAAATGGGCTGCACAGCACAGTTAGCGCGCACCCAATAGGCCATCGGGTCGTTTTCACGCCACGCGCCGACCGCAATCTGGCCTGCACCAGACAGGTTGTACTCCGGCGAATGCATCTCCACCGTCTGGCCCCACACGGTATAGCCCAAAAGACCAGACTGAGTCTCCGGCGGAAGGAAGTACAACGTATTCTCATCGAGAATGCGGCGAGCAGCCTTACCATCACGCACCGAACGAGAATACGACGTAATCCCCGGAAGACCTTGGTCCTGCAGCACGGCGTTGATAGCGCCAGACGATACGCGCGCCAATTCGCCCGTAGTGTTGGCCGCATCGCGGAACTGCTTATTCGTCTGCAGCTTCTGGATAACCTTTGGAGAAGCAATAATGGTGCCCGGCTTAGTACCGTTGGCATCCTCATAGTCCATAGCCCATGAAATGATGTCTTCTAAGGCTCCGGAGTCTTGGTCATCCCAGTGCTTCTTCGGGGTGACCTCAAATTCTTCATCGCGGCCAATGCCGGCGTCAACGATGGCGCCGTTCTCCGAATAGCGCACACGGCCAGTAGTGAGAACGTCACCGCGGGCGACCTCGACACGGTTAGCAACTGCGCGCACAACCGTCTCGGTGGCCTTGGTCATGTCATCTTCCTGGAAGCGAGAATCACCCTGGCGGAAGCTACGCAGCTGGTCCATCTCGTTGATGCGGACCTTCTGACCAATCAGAGGCATCTGCATCATGGCCTTATGACCGCCGCCCATAGAACCAATCGGCGTCTCAGCGTCTGCAGAGCGCACCTCTGCCAGGCGGCTGGTGTCCTGCTCGGTCATCCAGCTAAAGAACATGTCGTTGATGATCTGGTCGGGGAAGTAAGCTGACAGGGAGCCGCCGGCGGTCTGCAGGTCGTTCAGGTAGTGGTTTGCGTAGATAGTCAGGTCCTCAGGCGAGAGGACCTCGTTCCAAATGTGCGTAGAACCCATAATTAATCCTCCCGTACGTCGCCGATGGCATCGAAGTTGGTGGAACCATCTTCATTCCACAAGGAACCGTGCGGTTCGTGCACGAATGTGAACTCTGCATGGTCGCAATCTGCGATGTTCACGCGGTTGTTGGAATCCGGAAGACGGTCAACGCGAACACGGCCATGCCAGACAATCGGCACAACCTCGCCTGGATTGTTGTCCTGGTCCGTCAGCAGAAACCCGTCCACGGACTGCGTCTTTGACGTCACTGGTACCCAGTAGTCGCCTTCGCGGTGCAAGGCGGTGCCAGAGGGCAGGACGGACGTGCGAATATGGGTAGTCTTTTCGCCCAGCGTGCCGGTTTCGGCGTTGTCTACTGCGTGGCGAGAGCCCAGCCACGACAGGTCGCTGGGAGAGTAATGGTCAAATTCTGGCCGAAAGTGCATAATATCCCCCGATGATGTGATGAATGTGGACTACGCCCCCTGGCGCTGTTGGCGCCGCTGCCACAGCTCCTCACCCCGAGAAATGCCCTGATTCGGAGATTCCCAGGTAAGCCGCGACGGTGAAGGGGCGGCGGGGGAGTGCTTGCCGATGAGGTCTTTAAGCGTGGATTCGTAATCGTCATCGTCAGCGTCGAGCTTATCGACGGCTGCGCAGAAGCTTTTCGAGTCGAATAATTGCTCTACGTCGCCGCCGAGTGCCGCAATGTGGATAATCAAATCACGATTATGCTGAGCATCTTCAACTTGGCTATGTGCTGTTGAAAGCTCGGATTGTAGGTCTTTAATCGTGGACTCGAGTTCCTCTTTATCTGCGGTAAGTTGCTCAACTTGCGCTAACGATTTTTCCGCCCGGTTTTCCCACGTGCGAGAGTGGGCCCGCATGTCTTCGTACTTTTTACGGTAGTCAGTTGATGCGGTTTCGGTTTCCGCCTTTGCGGCGTTGGTTGCGGAATCCTGGATGGTGGTTTCCTTTTCGGAATTTTCAGCGTTTGCGTCCTCGTGCGACACAGCGTCCCCCTAAATGTTCAGTTTGTGGACTACGGCCTCATTCATCCCTTCCGGATACAAACCGTAACCACCCAAAATAATAGCACACACGTTCATTTACTCAGGTCACCCACCTGACGCATCGCCCGCAACAAAACATCCGGCTCCGTACTACCGACTTCATCGTGAGCTTTCTTATAAATCTTTTGCGCTCTAATCGTCGATTCTGGAAGCTCAACATGGCCGCGCTTACGGCATATCACAAGGCACCGGCAATGGTCATGAAAGTGAGCACCGGAATAACCACCACCAGCAGCAGACCGGGACGTGTAATCAAACCCGCGCGAGGCCAAAAGGGTGCAAAACGCACACGCCCCAGGATGCGCAACACGAGCCCACGAACCCCCACCCTTCCAGGCCGTATGCTCTGCATTCTTCCGCTGACGGGAATACAACTCATCGGCGACGATAAACCCCATCGAATTTAACGTCCGATTATAACCCTGCTCCTCGAAAAACAGCGGTGCGAAATCATGCGCCATACGCGCCTCAACCTGGTGAGAATCCACCCGACGAGGCTTCCACTCCACCGGCCGCATCCCCATGTAGTCTTCCTGTTCTTCTAACCACGCCATCGTGGCGTCGGAGACGGCGGTGCCGTAGGAGTCAATGGTTTCGCGCACCATTTGCCGTAACAACTCTTTTTGTCGGTAAGGGTCCGCCGTCAAGTCCGGTATCACGAGGGCGCGTGAATTGAGGTCCGCAATAGCCTGGCGGGCGATAGAGTCGACGACGGGTGTAATCGAGGACCAAGGCCGTTGTGGGTCTACCGCGTTCATTTAGCGAGCCTCCCTGGCGTCGTCGCTGGCGTTTTCACGCGGTGACGGTGCCACCTGGTCGGAGTTTTGGGGTGGAGTTTCGGTATTTTCTTGGTCTTGTGATGTCGAGGCTTGGAGTACCTGTGCCAGCTGGGAGAGTCGTTTGCTGCGGTTTTCTTGCTCGATTTGGAGTCGGTCGGCGGCTGAAAAGTGCAGGTTCTTCAGCAGTACTTCGGAATCAGGTGCGAGTACTCCAGAAGTCAGTAGCTTTAGAGCCCAATCAGCATCAGCCGCCTTGGACGCAGTAGCCGGGTCACGCCAATCCACCTCGAGCCCGTCGACGAGGCCCTCAATGTCGACGTCCTGGTCGAAGTCGGAAATCTGCACGAGTACGCGAGCCATCTCCAGCAGGTCTGGATTCATTAACTCCGTCTTAATTTCAGATGCGCGAATCAGTTGCTCTTTCCACACGCGAATCGAATCGCCCGAGGGTGGGTTCTCCGTCATGAAACCAAAATACTGTGCAGGAATCTTTGACTCAGAAGCAATCAGCTGAGAATAGGCACGTACCTGCTCGATAAATGGAGTAGGAGGAGACGACGCGAATTGTCCGACGCTGGGCTGCTTGGGGTCGTCCTCATCGCCATTGATGACAAGCATCTTGCCGATAGAGGTACGCCAGCCCATTTCAACGCGGTCGAACTCCGTCATGCCTTCCGGGTCGTAGCCGAAATCCTCAGGTGAGGCGCCGGTGGCCCAGCGTTGAGGAGAAGCATAAAACTCGGAATTGTACTCCATGTTTTCCAAAGTACGGGCGGCAGCGTCGGTAAGATACCGCACGGCTGGTGTTATTTCTGATTGTCCAGACCAATGCGAAGTGCGCAGGCGATTGCGCAGGCGGAACATCGGGAACCCGCCTCCAGGAACGTCGAATCGCTCCACTGAGCGCACCGTGCCCATGTCGGTTGAGTCTTTGGAAATAACGATGACTTCGCCCTGCAGGTAGAGTACCTCGCGATACACGCCGTCGGAATTAACCCCAGAGCGGCGGTACCCGGCTACTGGCCCGTTTGTGGCGTCATCCCACAGCAGTGAGCCAGATAAGGGCGATACTGACCGCAGGCGGAATACGCCGTGTGGGTCGGGCTCTATAGCTAGTAGACCCAGCCCAAAAATCAACATGTCCAAAATAGCTTCCGACACGCGGAGCGGAACATTAAAACGACGAGTCACCAGACGCATCTCCTCGCCATAGTCCGGTGAGATAAACCCATCCATGCGTAGCAAATCACCGTAGGTATCCACCACGGTTGCCGGCCATCCGGAAACAACCCCAATATCCGACAATGTACGAGGCACAGCCACGCCAATGCGCTGCACACGATGCGTTCCATCATAGTATGACGCCAGCTGCTTATTACCCTGCTGGTGTCCTGTGACCTCAGTCGTTAATACACCTAGAATGTCTTCTTCATTTTGCGTTAGCCCCCGAATCATAAAACGAATGACCCCCTCTTCTTCTTCGGCTTTGACACCCCTCGAGACACAGCATCCAAGTAGCACTTATAGGCCATGACTGCTGCATACGCTGCGTCAATTTTATCAGCAGACTCCGGTGACGACTTATAAAGCAAATATCCGGTCCGCGTTTCCCTACGTTTGGCATTCAGAAGATGAGCGCGCAAATACGGGCCGCCATCGTAGGTAATATCCCGGTTGACCACCGCCTGCCGAAACTCACTTAATGATTGATACACCGCGGCGCTTTTACCCCGCGGCCACGCCATCAACGGATGCGACGAGGTGGCCTTAACCTTTAGCTTCGGGGCGAATTCTGCTTCCCACGCTGAAACATGCTCAGTCCAGCCGGATGGGTCACAGTACATGCCGACGACACGATAACGAGAGAAACAATCACGCACGACTGCATCTACCTGCCGCGTATCTGGCTCCCAGTCCGGGTCTCGTGGGTTCTTCGACTGCCACACCGCAACTTCGAATAAATGTCCATCTGTTACGCGCATGCCAATTAGCGCGGTCGCATCCGCATTACCACGCACACGGCCTCTTGAGCCGTCAAAGCCCAGCACTATCTTATCTCCTGGCCGTATAGCCTTATCCCTATCCTCAATCGCATCTACCTCGAGGTGGGAGAGGAAAGAATCGGACGAAGAGACAATCTGATTAAGGTAAAACTGTCGCGCATCAGAAGGGTCAGTCGACGGGTCCCAAATCTCGGTAATGATGCGCTCAATATCAACCCAGCCGCCATTGTCTCTAGCGGAATCGCCATAAGCATGAACCAGCCCGCGGTAAAGGGAATCATGGTCAGCTAAGTCCGTATCCTCAGGGGCTTCTCGGTGGTCTACCAGAATCGTTTCTCGCTTAAGCCGCCCCTGCTGCTGCAGCTCGAGAGCTTTAAAGGTTTCCTCAGCAACTGAGCCACTGCCGGGCCTATAGGCGTTAGGAGTCTCGATAGAATGGCCACCTAGCTTGCCTGTGTTGCGGCGTAGCACTGCAGCTAGCTTCACGCCACCGTTACTCTGAGTCCACGCCTCGGTCTGGTCGGCGGAAAACCACACAGGCCTGCCGCCTTCTTTTGACAATGCGCCCGCGGTAATGAATTCTATGCGGCCTTTAGGAAGAGCGACAAACGTCTCCATAGGGTCAATGTCATAATTTCGCATAGCTGGTCCGTCTCGCAGCATCTCTAGCAGTGGTCCATAGGCATTCTTGGATTGGTCCTCGTTGACCGCGGCAAACTGTACTTTCGGTGTGGTGAATTCAGACCATGGAACTCCCACAGGCTGCCCTGATGCGTCCCACCCGCCGAAGCACACTGGGCCTAGTGCTTCGAGGGCGCCAATAGCGCCCATGATTGGCGACTTACCCCAGCCTTTAGGGCGGGAGAGAATGCCGCGTGTATAGACACGTTGTCCGGTCTCAGGGTCGAGTCTGTAGTAGTGCAGAATAAAGCGAGCTTGTTCAGGTGTAAGTACCAGGGGTTGGTATTCGGCGCAGTCTGGCTGGGCGAGGTTTTCTTCTATCCATGCCAGGCACTCCCAGCCGAGCGAGGGGAATTCTCCAGGTTCTCGGGGCTTAAAAGGCATAGGGTTAGTCCACCGCCTTCAGGCTGCGGTAGCGTCCGCGTACGTCTGCTGCGGCGCGGGAAGCGCGGCGCTTGTCTTCAGCTTCGTCTGCGGTTGCCATGGTGATGCGGTGGCGAGCGAGGCTGTCTGGTGTGATGCCGTATTGGGCGAGTTGTAGGCGACGTTCTGGGCCGAGTTTGGTGTCGCCGCGGTTGTAGGCATCGTCGAGAATCATGGTGCGTGCTAAGTCGAGCCACTGAGTTTCTTGGAGGCCTTGAGTCTTCAATGGTGGGAATTCAGACAAGGTGTCCCAGAAGCGGAGAGTTTGGTTTGTCCAGGGCTCGTCTGTGGCCGGGTTGGTGGGGCCGTAGATGTCGGTGAGTTTAGGCTGCGGTACGAAGGTGACAACGATTTCTCGTTGTTCGATGTTTTGTTGGTTTCTTCTCGCACGGGATTTTGGATTCTTTGGTGCGGGACCGCGTCCTGCCATTACTTCCCCCAAATTGTTCGGCTGTTTTTAGATGTCTAGTTCTATTATAGTGTGCTATACTTCTTGGTGGCAGCTGCCGTTCGGGGGAGATGACTCCGGGTCGATTTCGGCTCGGAGTCATTTTTATGCGTAGGGGAAGGTGCTGGTGTAAGTGGTTTTGACGGCGTGTTTTGGGGCGAAAACGTGACGACATTTTGACGACATAAGCCACTGGAAACGACTGGAAACGACTGGAAACTACTGGAAGCCAAAAAATAAGAAACCCCCTCTTACCAGCATTTATGCTGGTAAGAGGGGGTGGATACACCGCTCCTCCAACTGGGCTCGAACCAGTGACCCTTCGATTAACAGTCGAATGCTCTGCCAACTGAGCTATGGAGGATTATGCGTATGCTGTACATCGAACTTGCTGTTCTCTGTGCAACGAGAATTAACTATATAGGGAATGAAGGGTTAGGTACAAATCGCCTGTAAGAAGCTAATAAACAGGAGCCTGCGGAGGCGGTTAGGTTCTCCCCGGAAGATCAGTAGGACTTTCCCGCTGAGCCAGGTTTAAATTCTGTGTAGGGTATGGGTTTGAAAGTATTCGAGAAAGGTATTCATGCATTCTGAAAAGTCTCCTCAGACATTTGAAAAAGTTTGTGTGGTTGGATTGGGCTATATCGGATTGCCCACCGCTGCGTTCATTGCTTCCAAGGGAGTTCACGTCACCGGCGTTGATGTGAATTCTAAGTTCGTAGAGTCAATCAACAAAGGGGAAGTACCTTTCTTTGAGCCAGGGTTCGATGTTCTTCTAAAGCGAGTCGTAGATGAAGGGTACTTGGTAGCCCAGACCGAACAGGTTGAAGCGGATGCATATATCGTCTGCGTTCCTACCCCTTTCAAGGAAGACCACAAGGTTGATACCAAGTTCATCGATTCCGCGGTTGAGGCTATGGCCCCGCACCTGCGCCCTGGTGCATTGGTTGTTCTGGAGTCTACTTCTCCTCCAGGAACTACCGAAGATATGGCGAATTACATCCTTGAGCTTCGCCCTGACCTGTCTCTTGATGAAGACGACGAAAATGCAATTTTCGTAGCCCACTGTCCTGAGCGAGTGCTGCCGGGGCAGATTATGGAAGAGATGGAAAACAACGATCGTGTCATCGGTGGTTTGACCCCACGGGGTACGCAGCTTGCTGTTGATTTGTATGGCACCTTCTGTACTGCTGAGTTGCTGCAGACCAATGCCACGACAGCTGAGATGGCCAAGCTCACCGAGAATTCCTTTAGGGACGTGAATATCGCATTCGCTAATGAGTTATCGCTGATCAGTGACCGCTTGGGAATCGACGTGTGGGAGCTCATTGATCTGGCTAACCACCATCCACGAGTTAATATCCTGCAACCGGGACCTGGAGTTGGCGGCCATTGCATTGCAGTCGATCCGTGGTTCATCGTCTCCTCCGTTCCTGAAGAAGCGAAGATTATCAAGATGGCTCGAGACGTTAATGATGGAAAGCCAGCTTGGGTAATTGAGCAAGTTAAGGCCGCGTTTGAAGGTAAGGAGAGCTCCACAGTTGCGGCCCTTGGTATCGCCTTTAAGAACGATATCGACGATCTTCGAGAGTCCCCTTCGCTGAGTATTGTGAAAACGCTTGGTGAGGAGAACCCAGATCTAGATATCCGAGTAGTCGAACCGAATGTTGCGGAACTGCCTGATTCGCTCTCCTCAGTACCTAATTTGAAAAAGCAGGACCTAGAAACTGCCGTACATGACGCAGATGTGGTTCTACTTTTGGTTAACCACAAGGAGTTTCTCCAGATGGACACTACCTTGCTTGAGGGAAAGTCAGTTATCGACACTAAGGGAATCTGGCGCTCTTAATAGTGATTCGTGGGAGGCGCCAAAATAATTTGGTGCCTCCCAGTCTCTTTACAAAGTTGAAGTACTCCCCTAAGCCACGCTCCTTTGCAACCGTGGCTTATACTGTTCTGATAAGCGCAAATTGGTCTTTGAGTAGACAATTTTTGGTTAGGATATTAGTTCCCTTTTGGTCTGAGCGAAGGTGGGAGCCTTTCTTGAAAATCCTGGTGATATCGCAGTATTGGTATCCGGAAAATGGCGTACCTCAACGGCGTTGGACTTGGCTTTCAGATTTGCTTAGGGACGAATTTGCACTTGAAGTCATTGCTCCACCCCCGCACTATCGTAGAAATCTGAAGCTTCTAGCTTGGGTAAGGCAGGTTGTTGGGCGTGGCTGGAGAGATTTAGAGTTCGGACCCTCAGGTGAAAGAATTCATCGAACCTTTTTCATTCCAAGTGGAAATTCATTAACGCAGAAGGCACTGAATCAGCTTACGGTCGCCATGGGAATGATGCTAAAACTGTCCGCTTTGAGTTTTAGCCGTTCGTCTAGAAAGCCAGATGTAATCGTCGGTACTGTACCTGCATTGCCTACAGCCGTAGTTACTTATTTTGCGTCGAAGGTATTGCATGCTCCGTACGTAATTGATTTGCGCGACGCTTGGCCAGATCTTCTTTCTCAATCTGACCAGTGGAATAGAAGCGTCGGTTCCCGCTCGTTTCGAGAGTTACTCCTTTCGCATGGATCCCTGCAAGGTGCTTCATGGTTGACGGACCGATCGGTTAATTGGGTCCTTGAACATTCGAGCGGAGTGATGGTGACCTCGAGCCACTTGGAGAAAAACCTAAGGAATAGATTTTCCAATATCGGTCGTGAAATACCCTTAGTAACTATCCGGAATGTGTTCCCCTCGCGGACTGATTTTGTACACCGTTATGTGAGTGAAGATGACAAGCGAGCTTTGAATGTCCTTTATGCAGGGACCATCGGTAGAGCTCAAAACCTTGCCAATGCCGTTGAAGCGGCTAGGATAGCCGCTACCGCCGGTGTTGACGTTCATTTAAGATTTGTGGGTGCCGGGGCTGCGAAAGAAGCTTTGAGCGAAATGGCTGAGGAACTCAAGGTTCGTGCTGAATTCTATTTTCGCCGGCCAGCTGATGCGCTCGATGAACATTACGAATGGGCCGATACTGCGTTGGTGCATCTAACCGATTGGGAGCCTCTAGAGCGAGCCGTTCCTTCAAAAACTTATGAGTTAATGTCATCCGGCCTGCACATTTCCGGTGTAGTGGCGGGAGAAGCCGCGGAGATCATTGAAAGCTGCAATGCAGGTGAAGTTGTTCCTCCTGAGAAGCCCGAAGAGCTTGCCGCCCTGTGGATACGGTTAGCAAAAAATCCTAGTCAGCTCCGTGTAGGAAGTCTCGGCAAAGAATGGGTCGAAAAAGAAAGGACTAGAATCGCCCCGGAAAAACTTCATTCCTTCATTCGTAACGTTATTGGAGATAAGTAGGATGTGGCTTCGTCCCTACTTTTCCCTTCCATCAACCATCATCAGCCTGTTGTGGGAAAATCCCATCGAATTCTGCCTGAAGGTACAGCAGCGGTTTGGGATTCGTTTTTGGATGGCCTCTAAAAATGAAACTTCTGCGCCTTTTTGGAGTACTAAGGAACCGCACAACTATGAATTGCCGGGACAAATTCATCGAAGCACGAGGGGCTCGAAAGATGAGCGGAAGGCAGTGCTTTATTTCGCCAATAATTCGACGCCCTATACACAATCGGGTTACACCGTACGGACTCATGGCATGCTCAGGACGCATAACAAAATAAACTCAAGAAAGATAATTTGCGTTACTCGTCTTGGCTATCCTTTGGTCGTGGGCCGCATCCCAAAGTCTAGGGAAGATGTTCTCGACGGCGTTACTTATCGTAGGATCGTTCCGCGGTTTTTCCCTCCGAGCAGTCGGCTTCGTGCTCGAGAGGAAATTCGAGAACTGACGAAAATTGCTGAGGCAGAGCAGGTCGGAGTCATTCATACGACAACTGATTTTAGAAATGCATACGTAGCATCTCAGGTGGCGAAGCGGCTTTCGATTCCGTGGGTTTATGAAGTGAGGGGAGAACGGGAGAATACGTGGCTAAGCCAGTTTGAAGCTGCGGAGAGAAAAGCGGCTGCTGCGTCCGGATACTATAACTATGCCCACGAAAAAGAAATGGAAGCGGTGGGGAAAGCGGGCCGTGCCATTTTTCTCAGTGAGGTGGCGAAAGAATATGCTGTTTCAAATGGAATTGACCCACGCCTGGCTTGGGTAATTCCGAATAGTCTGCCTGAAGGCGGTAAAGCCGCGGAAAGCCATGATTCGGCCCAAAAGCTTGTTTCATCATTGCTCGATAACAACAAGAAATATATCGGGACCGTGTCTAGTCTTGTGCATTACGAGGGCTTAACTATCGTTATACGGGCATTGCCCTACTTGCCAGTGGAAGTTAATGCTCTTTTTGTAGGTGATGGAATAGAGCGACGTCGGCTTGAAGCACTCGCAAGATCATTGGGAGTACACGACAGGGTAGTTTTCGCTGGGAAGCAACCAACTGAATCGATAGGTGAGTGGTATCGTGCGCTTGACGTTTTTGTTGTACCACGAATTTCTAGCCTAGTTACTGCGAGGGTAACCCCAATCAAACCTCTAGAAGCCATGCGAGTAGGAATTCCAGTCCTGGCATCAGATCTCCCAGCACTTCATGAAGTCACTGGAGAATTTGCGGTCTATTTTGCACCCGAGCAATTGGAAGATTTTGTAAGAAAGATAAAGATGATTCTTGACGGCAACGTCGAGATAGACCAAGAACGAGTTGACCAGTGGCTGCGAACCAGAACCTGGGAACATAACGTGAAGAAACTAGAAGCGTTGTATAGCGAACTGACTGGAGGTAAGTAGATGAATTTTGAATACTATTTGACCACTGTTCGCAGTGGTCTTACAAAAGCAGTTCGAAATACAAAGGCGAACGGAATTCGTAATACTCGGCAGAAAGCATTCAGGCTATTAAATAATAAACTGGTTTTGAGGAATGCTCACGACCCACTACATGTGAAACCACTTCCTCCAAGTTTTAAAAGCCAACGCTTTGGCGCTGTAAAAGTTGGAGTCATCATGGATGATTTTTCCCTCGAAGTATGGAGTAAGGAATTCCATACTATTCCTCTCGACTCGGAAAAATTTGAGTCACAACTGGCTGATGGGAATTCGCCGAAAATTGACCTTCTTTTCGTAGAGTCTTCTTGGAATGGAAATAACGGAAAGTGGAAATATCAACTCGCAGGACAGAACGCTCCCTCTGAAAAGCTGGGAGAGCTCATTAGAGCATGCAAACGTTGGGGAATTCCGACGGCATTCTGGAATAAGGAGGATCCGCCTCATTTCCACGATTTCTTGGGAACAGCAAAGCTTTTCGACGTCGTTTTTACCACCGCTGAAGAAAAAATTCCTGAATATATCGAAGAATTAGGGCATGACAGGATCTATTGTCTGCCTTTTGCAGCCCAGCCAAAGCTGCATAATCCCATCCGGCTCAGCGGCGATGAAAAGTCTGGAGATATTGCTTTTGCGGGTATGTATTTTAAGCACAAGTTCCGACAACGCAGGGAGCAGATGGACTTGCTCCTGGGCGCCGCCGCAGCTGTGGCTCCGCGGATGCAGGCAGGATTGGCTATCTATTCGCGATATTCAGGTGGTGATGAGCGCTATCAGTTCCCCACGCCATTTGATAAGTACGTAGTCGGCGGCTTGCCTTATAAGAAAATGGTCTCGGCATACCGCCAACACAAGGTATTTCTGAACGTTAATTCGGTTGTGGACAGCACTTCGATGTGTTCTAGGAGAGTTTTTGAAATCTTGGCTTCTGGAACTGTCGTTGTGAGTACCCCCAGCGAAGCGATACATCAATTTTTCAACAAAGAAGAGCTACCAACAGTGAGCGATGGAGTCGAGGCGCAACACCTGCTGCGGGCTCTAGTAAATTCGAAAGAACTGCGTGACCGAATAGTCCATAAAGCGCAGCGGAAAATTTGGGCTCAGCACACTTATGAAAAGCGAGCTAAGTTTGTGCTTGAAAAGACACTTGGTTTCGCTAACGAGCAGACTGAAAAGCCGCGGATTTCTGTTATAAGTTCTACTAACCGGCCCAACCAAATTCAGCATTTGCTTGAACAAGTCGGGCGACAATGTGGTGTGGAAATTGAACTGTGCTTGGCGCTTCACGGTTTTGATGAACAAGAAGTCGATCTTCCTCAATTGCAAGCGCAAAGTAATGTTCGAAATCTTAAAGTGGTGGAAGTTTCCTCCGCCGAGAGCCTCGGTAATTGTTTAAACCGCCTGGTTGAGCTTTCCACTGGGGACTTCATTGCGAAAATGGATGATGATGATGAATACGGCCGGCATTATCTTCTTGACCAGTACTATTCTCTGAAATACTCTGGGGCCGATCTAGTTGGCAAGCAGGCTGTGTATGTGTCCTTAGAGGAAAGCTCAATTATTGCGCTAAAAAACTCGGTAAAGGAACATCGTTGGACTGACTTCGTCGCTGGCCCAACCTTATTTGGACCTCGTTCTACATTTGAAACTCACCGTTTTGAAGATAGAACAAATGGTGAAGATTCTGCCTTTCTGTCTAGTCTTGTTAAGGCAGGAAGGCGCATCTATTCTGCGGATCGTTTTAATTTCCTACAGGTCCGAGGAAAAACAAATCATACTTGGGGTTCTAAAGACCTAGAATTTTTAGCCAATAGCGAGGTAGTACTTTTTAATACCTTCAGAGATCATTTCGATTTCTGAGCGGAGCCCTTATTTAGGGCTTTCTCCGCTTCGTCGTCGAAGATTATTTTTGGCTCTTCGAATCTACTTCGCATCTTTTCGATGATGGCGTCTGCTTCTTCATCCTTCCCAGTCGCGGCGCGGTTGCCCCAGACTCGGTAAGATTTAGCAACTTGGTGAGCAGGCCCATCAGCAATCATTTCTCCCTCGTGAAGCCAAATTGCCCGTGAGCAATGTTCCTGAATAGTGGTGGCACCATGGGACACCAAGAAAACGGTTCCGGCTGTGTCTAAGAAGTCGTTCATTCGCTCCTTGGCCTTTGCAGCGAATGTCGAGTCACCAGTTGATAGTGCCTCATCAATAAGGAGAATCTCCCGTTTGACTGACGTGGCAATCGCAAATTTTAAGCGAGCTGTCATACCCGATGAGTAGGTCTTTAGCGGTCTATCAATGGCGTCTTCAAGGTCCGCCCATTCAATTACGCTAGGAATAAGCTCGTTAACTTCATCAGGTTGAAGGCCCATAGCTAGTAGACCTAGCTTCGTATTATCGCGACCCGACATTTGCCGCTGGAGCGCAGCGGATACGCCCAACATGGTCGGTTTGGCGGAGACATAAACCTCACCTTTAGAGGGGGATTCTGCCCCAGCCATTAGGCGAATCAGGGTTGATTTTCCCGAGCCATTTTTTCCTAAGATACCAATGGATTCGCCCGAGTGAGCAACAAAAGAAGCTGACTTCAGGGCGCGCACTTCCTTCATTCGGCTACGGAAAAGGCCTACATTGGACCCGTTTTTAGAAACGAAATAAGACTTGCCAAGCTTCCTGGCGACAACAGTTGTCTTATTTGACACTCGCGTACCTTTCTTCGGCCTTCCAGAAGAATATAAACCCAATGATGAGGAGACCAAAACTCCAAGCAACCAAATGGATCCAGGAGGATAGATCAGGAAGCTTATTGTAGATCGTGACGTCTCTGCACGCCTGAAGGAAGATATACCCTGGATTGTTCTCCATGATTTTTTGCGCCGTCGGGCTACCGCTAAACCTATCGACAGAGAAAAACACGCCTGAGGTGAAAAACAGCGCGCGGCTGAGAACACCGACTAGTGCTTTCAGATCTGGGATGAAAGCTGTTATCCGGGCAATGATAAAAATTACGCCCAAAATTAGTAGGTGGGCCAGGATATATAGGGGGATAATGAGAAAAATCTCCCAAGTGGGGCCCTGTGGCCACTGGAAAGCGAAAGACAGGACAATTGAGATAATTGCGGGAGGAAGGTTGTCAATGAACTGCTTTGTAACTAAGGCAATCGGGAGAGCCGCTTTGGGGAAAGAAAATGAGGATATAAGACCGTAACTACTTTGAATGAGCTTAGTACCACTGTTTAAACCAGTCGTGATGAATCCGAAGAAGATTACGCCAATTGTTAGGTATCCAAGAAAGTTGTCAATTCCCCTAGAAGTCTTGAGGATGACACCGAAGATAAACGCATAAACCATGACGTCGATAAGCGGCTGAATGATGATCCATGCTCTACCCAGCAGTAAATCGCGGGATGACTTAAATGCTTTGCTACGTGCGTCGAAATAAATAAAGTGCCGCAGCTTCCATAATTGGGAAACGTAGTCTGAAAAACGCGGGAGTGCGTTAATAGTCTCGAGTGGCTCGCGAGACACTAGGACTGCTGCTTCTTTCCCCTTTTCCAGCTCATTGCTCAGAACTAAGCTTTGTACATCAATAGAGCTGGAAGATTGGGCGGGTGTGCTCCCAGAACGGCGTCTAATCATGCGGTAACGAACTCCTGACCAAAACAACTTTCCTTACCATAGTACGAGTTAAGACAACCAGTGCTTAGCAGAGCCATGCGCCGTTAAGCTATAGGTCTGTGTCAGTGTTATATGCTGGGCGGTATGCAAGATTCGGCAGAGGCTTTTGACCTGTCTAAAGAGGCATGGAGAGTTTTTGTATATGGGGGCTGCGTGAGCCGCGACACCGTGGCGTTCGCCGACCCCCATGCTTATAGTCTTGCGAAATATGTTGCGAGAAACTCTTTGCTCTCTGTGGGGACAGATGCGCGCGTTAACTTACCGGAGTTATCCCTCCCTAGTGCATTTCAGAAGAAGATGGTGGACTTAGATGCTTCCGGCGCGCTTTTACAAGAGCTCAGGAAAATGCGCGGTGTGGATGTGATCCTGTGGGACCTAAACATAGAGCGTTCTGGTGTCTGGCAATTCAGTGACGGGACGGTTGTTACTAACAGTGCAGAGCTTAAACGCGTCGAAAGAGTAGCGCCGGTCCTAGAAGACGCGAGATTCATTGCTTTTGGTTCAGAAGAGCATTATGCACGGTGGTGTGCAGCAGCTACGATGTTCGTCGCGATTCTGCAGGAACTAGAACTCAAGGAACGACTCTTGGTGTTAGCCCCAGAGTGGGCTGTAAGAGATACTCACGGTAAAAAGAATAAGAAGGTTGCTGGAAAATCTATTGAGTTCTACAACGATGTCTTTTCAAATTACCTGGCCCATCTTGAAACCCTTGGTATTAGGATTGTGCGCTTAGCTAATACGATCAGTGACCCGGAGCATAAATGGGGTAGCGCCCCGTTTCATTATGAAAAGGGGCTGTACCAGGAGCTCGACAAGGAAATCCGAAGTTTTGCCCGAAAGAAGAACCCCTTCGACCGGTAAGGAGGCGATTTTGAAGAGCAGCCAGCGCATGTCCTAAGAGGATGTCGTCTGAAATCCGAAACCAGCTTCTAGATCAATTTCAATTTCCTGGTCGTCCGGTATATCCCACCTTGCTAAGCGTAGGCGAAAACCGGTTACCGACGGTGGAAGGCTCAAGTCTGAAACCGCGGTGGCTTGATTGGGGGCAAGGCTTTCCACGTAGTGGAAAAAGGAGTCTAAGCTCGGTGACCAACCAAGCGAAACATCATTGGGTGCGAGTTTCTCGCGAGTTGAATGGAGGTCAAAGAGAAGTACTAGGTCCTTGTGATTCAAGGCCTTGGTCGAACGCAGCTTCACGGTGCAGGACTTCAGCTGATTAGTGAAAGAAAAATTTTCATCAAAAAGAACTTCCATTTTTCTTCTTGGTAACCTAGCCCGCGCAAAGGATGGCTTCGTTCTAGACTTGGAGAGTTCAACTAGGAGTCCGCTTCCTGAGGGGGAGTTTTGCTGGTCCGCGGAGACCAATTCTTCGACAATTCTTTCAAGTGAGCTATTGGTGAGTAGCCTGTCTGAGGGCTGAACAGCGAAGGACACATGCTTCAGATCGACGCTCAACGGGGTAGTCTCCAAAAATGGAGCCAGCATCGCCTTCTTGTACTCAAAATCACTGCGGTTTGTAAACACCCACAAGCGCTGTGAGTAGCTTTCTGGAAGTACCGTCGCGGCACAGTCTAAATCTGACTCTTTAGGGTTGAGCGAATCTACATAGTCGTCCCAGCCTTGGAGGTGGTGACGCGTAAGACTGGGCTCTATAGCTATGATGCGAGAGTTGTTGACCGCTCCGTATTTTATCGCGGCGAAACCACTGGAGAGCTCTCCAAAAGTCAGGAGCTCGCTTTCTTCTCCTATACGGCTCAGAATTGAATTGATGCTTGATTCAAGGTTCGGGCAAAATTCTGTGGATTCAAACCAAGTATGGCTGAGACCGGCGTCTGCCAGAAGGGTAGGGTCCGATAAAAGCAAGATGTTGCACTTAAGCCTCGGAAAAGTGGAATCATCTTGCCAGCCAGGAAGCCTGAAATGTCCGGCTGGTGCTGGCAAGAACCGAACCAGAGTTTGCGAGGAATCCCTAAAACTCCAATGCACTCGAAGTGGAATTCCTTTTTCCATTTCCACTTCGATATCCCCGGTGTCTTTGGTGAAATTCCAATTAGACAAGAAGTCTGAGACGGACGAGAAGGTGTGGCTCGGCTCTTTAGAAAATGTTCGTTGAAAAGTCTGGTTCATCGAGTTGAAAGAGGGAATTAGTAAATCTGGCTGCGTTACACACAAGGTACGGGTGACGGAGCCAGATCGGGCTACTTACTTTTTCAGCGCGCGGGCCTTATCCATGATTCGTTGGATTTCAGGGTTCGAGTCCTCCGATAATCCGTAGATGCCATTAATCTCCCCGATGAGGTCAATGCATTCATCGAGGTCATCGGGATCAACGTTCTCCAGTTTCTTTACATACCAATGCTCAAGGAACTGGGTGAAGCGATCCTCCTGGTATGCGCGAAGCAGACCAACCTCCTCTAACCACTTAGCTCTATCCTCTTCTAGAGGGAGGTATTTCCTGTAATACTTCGGCGAAATTGCATTAACCGTAGATGTAGAAATTTCGGCATAGTAGATATGTGCTGCACGACTGGTGATTGAAACCTTCCTTGCGTAGTACAGCATTTGTTGGAAGAAATAAGAATCTTGCCCAACTGCGCCCACTGGCTGTTCAAGGTTGAGGGACTTCAACCAAGCAGTATCGGCTACAAGGGCCTGGATACTCATCGGCTTGAAGCCGAGCTTCTCAAGGAGATCGGCGTTATTTCCGTCTAGAGCAGCGCTCTTCGCAATTGCCTTTTTGAGTTCTTTGGAATTATTGATGCGGTTACGCTTTCCTTTAAAGCGAACCATGTTTCCAATAGCAAAGTCCGCACCGGTGTCTTTTACTCGGTCCAGCAACCTAATATAGGTGTCATTAACCTGTTCGTTGTCTGGGTCGAGATACGTCACGTATGGAGTTTGGGTTAGCTCCAGTCCTTTGTTGCGAGGACGCGAGGCGCTGCCTGAGCCTCCAGGAGGGAACCTGAATACCTCAACGTTAAGCTTCGTCTTCTCCAAAAGGCTCAAAGTAGCCTGTGTTTTGGGGTCTGTGGAGCCGTCATCGACAATAATTACCTTCGCTAGCTTGTTAATGCTGCTTCGGAAAATGGATTGGCAACATTTATGGATTAAGTGTTTACCGTTATTGTAGGCGGGGACAATTACTGAAAGCTCAGCCTCCTGGTGGGTCTTCTTTGCTCCATTGTTGCTGGTGAAACTTGACTTGATGGTCATTGACGATTCAACAGTGGCATCGTCCACCATTTCTCCGGCGTTGATCCAGTAAGCAGTAGCTGGTTTTGAGATGCCATTGTTGTGGGTCGTAGGCTCGTAAGCTTCGGCTTCTGAGTCGAAAGCCGTGATGTAAAGCGCGTCCGGTGCTGAGTAACGATATGCAGCTACGGCATCATTAATGATGTCAGGGCCGAAAGCCTCGAGGCGATTGGCGAAGATAACTAGGTCACCGTGCTCGGAACCCTTAATATTCGAGGCTTCGCTTGAGGGGACGTAAGTGCACTCAAAATCAGATGCTTGCGCCTGTTGGAATTGCTCGAATTCGGCTTGGCTGTTTGCAACAACGAGAATCCGGTGGTCGTCCGCGGAGGTGTTGATGCCTACGGAATTTAAGATCTTGTCAACCCTGTCGAAGGCAGTGTCATGAAGGAAGACTTCACGAATGCCCTCGACCTGGCAGTACCTGAGGTAGTCATCGCTCAGGGTTTCGAGGAACTGTTGTGTGTCGAGCTCGGTATCCATTATGGCTACCGAAGGGTAACGAGTATTGACGCCCGCGCTGTAGTTTGAAATCAGCAGCGTTCCCATTGCGAGAAGTTCAACGACTCGGTTCGCGAACATCGTCTGGCTACCCAAAACAGAATTCAGATTGAATGCCAGAGGAAGAAGCTTCTGCAGACGGAGCAGCTGATCGTGGGGTAGCGGCCGGTGAAGATTAGCTACAAAGCGGTCGGGGAACATGTACTTTTCCAAATTCTTAAAAGACTTTGGGTCAAGATCCAAGTTCCTGTCGACAACATACAAAGGCAGTCCTGCGCGAAGTGCTCCGTCAAACATCTTCTCAGTACTTGCAGCACGAGAAGGATACTTGTGGCTCATCCATGAGCCAGCGAAAACCATCTCACGCCCCATATGGCGCATAGAGCCTAGCGGGTTGTGGATTTTGTAATTTACTCCGAACCGCAATGGCTCAACAGGAATACCATCTGGAATATCTTTCCTGTACTTGGGAATAACCTCTTCGGCAGAAGTGAAAACGTGATCTGCAAGACGGGCCATGCTTACAAACGATTCATAGTTCGGTGGGTCTTCTTTGGAATAGAAGACCACAGGTATTCCTTGATCCTTCGCGAAAGGGATGATCGTCTTTTCTAGGAGCTCTCGCTTTCCGGAGGTCCTGCGCGGTAGATTAACCCACTCTTCATTCAGTCCGCGCCAAGCAGATACGACTAAGAGGACGTCAGTCTGAGGAATGGCTTCGCGAAAGTTCTCGGGTGTGATCGGGATGAAATCAGCAGCTACTTCAAGTGATTCATAGAGAAAGCGATCGGCGATGATTCCGATCTTTGCTTCTCGCTTGGTGTTCCAATTTTGTGTGATGGCTTTTGGTAGCTCTTCTGCTTCCACAAGGAGCTTCTGCATAGCGGAAGCGTTATCTTTTTCGAATTTTGAAAATTCACGAAGGTAGTCGTTGCGTTTAATAATCGGTTTGACCAGCGGGCCTACACCCGTCAGGTAATTGCGAAACATCGGAGTTTGGCTGGACTTGCCAAAGCTCTCGGCACGAACCTGGCCGGCATCAGCGTTTTTCTTTACCTTTCGTAGGCGCTTGTGCTCAGCTTGAATCTCTTCTTTACGCATTCTTTCCCTTCCCGAGGGGGAGTCCTTCTTTTAACTTCCAGTAACGGCGTTGAAGCTTTAGTGCCTTTGTGCTCTCGAGCGTCTCAACGCGTTGTTTGAGGAATGAAATCTCTTTCTGCTGTTTCTCGATGGCGTCGAGGAGCTTGCCGCTGCGGTCGGCTTCCGCGGCTAAGTCTTTGTAAGTTGTCGACAGCTCAGTCGAGAGTGAATTGATGACTTCGAGAGCTCGTTTCGCGACATCGTCGTTAGTGAAAGGAGTTTGGTTCATAAACAAGTGCCTTTAGCCGTTGAAACGGTTAGCCGAGGTGAAAGTTACAGATTCAACATACCAGAGTGACGTCTACGGAAGACTGAAGTAGACTAAGTCATTATCGTGGAGTTGGGCTCGTTCAGCTTTGCACCGCCTTGCTGTCTATCAGCCATTTCGTAAATGCTCACGACCTCGTCACCTTGTGGAGGAAAGTTTGTCTGTCCGGGAAACTCCAATCGTTGCTGTAACACGGTGCGGAATCGGTGTTTTTGATAAGAAATGGTGGGCAGCTCGTCTGCGATTATTGAAAGCGATTACGGTACCTAGTTTGTCTCGCTTCAGGGGGCGGAATTTCCATTGGTACGTCGTTCTAGATAGTGCAATCCCTACCCAAGTTTATGAGGAATTGCATTCTATCGTGTCCGGCGGAGCTCAGGATTTTGTCCGATTTGTCTTCGTGGAAAGTAACTCTCAAACTAGAGATGCAATCATGAACGCTGTGAAAGCCTTAGTTCCGCCGTCAAAAAGGGTCGCAGTACTTCGAATTGACGATGATGATGCAATCGCTGCCGATTTCTTTGACAACGTTTTTAATGAGATTGCAAAGGAACCTGACCAGCCTGCCGTAGTTTCTATGGCCAAGGGATTTGCGCTGAATGCTCCAGACCAAGAAGTAGGTAATCTGACCTATGTATCGCATCCGTGCAATACAGTTTTTTATGGGAAACTGACCGAACTTGACAAGGTCATGTTCCAGAATCATGTCAAGTGGCTCTCGGTCGCAAAGCGCCTTGGGTATAGGTCAGTCGCATCGGATGTTGGAAGCCCACAGTTTCTGTACACCTACCATAAACAAGCTGACGGTTCGTATGAGAAGCGAGTAGGCGGCATTGATGCCTGGAGAAAGATTTCTGCAGCAGATGTGGAGCGATTCGGCATCGACCTCGAAGCTTTGCGAGAGTGGGTGGAACTTCAAGCCTCCATGCCTGCAACTATCGGCCTGACATGGCGCCGAGCTCAGGGCGAACTGTGGAAGATGGAACAGCTCAAGGCTTCAATGAAACAGCTAAAACGGGAGATTGTAAAGACTAATTCCTCCATTTTTGATCCGACTGTTCCATTTCTTTATGTGTATCAGCCCATGCACAAAGCCAAGGTGAGTGCGGGGCGCGTCAAATTTACTGGCCTGACTAACAACGGAGCCACGGTTTCTCTTCATGTGACCGGAAAAACCGGGATCTACCGCGAAATGGCTAGAGTGGCACTGGACGCAGATTCAGGAGATTTTGCGTTAGCTGGAAACTTCAACGTTGGCGAGTGGAATATTCGAATTATTTCGGAAATTAACTCCGAAAAGGGCAAGCAGCGTAAGCAACTGGATTATAAAATCAATGCGCGTTGATGCGAGCCGTAAATTAAGCGAAGCCAGAATGAGTGACAGGTGCGGAACGGAGATTGGTGGCCTAGTCTGTATTCTGGTCCGTACATCAGCGCAGGTGGACTTATTAGGCTAGATGCCTTTTTGCATTTGTCAGTGGGGCTATTTTTAGATTTCGGGTAACGCAATCTGTTGTCGGTGCATTTCGGGTGACCTGCCACTAAAGGAATCCTTCATAGATACCAATTTGTTGTTAGCAGCCATGTGCCTGTCAAGGCTACGGTTCGGGCGGTCCGCTTTTGCACCGACCGTGGATGTGTCTAATAGGGAGTGGGAATTGAACATTTCTAGACATTCTGATTTGTGCGGATGATTGGCAAACATGCGCCACCGCGCGATGCTGAAATGCCGCCAAAGTATACGCAGCTCCGCAGCTTTTCGGTTAACGAGTGGATTAATCTCGGTCGTATCCGTGTTTGTATTTCGCGATTAGTCCTTCAGAGATTTGAATTATCATTCTTGTAGCATTGGAGATTTGAGTATCGGCTCGTTTTATAATTAAGAACAGATTTTCGCTTAAAATACTATTTTAAGCCGCGCACCGTGGAGTCGACATCGTTACGGTAAAATGGGCTCTTAATGACCTCGCGGTTGGAATTATGCCAGTTGAACGGTTGGAATTATGCCAGTTGAACTTGGAAGATGACTATTCGTTTATTGTAAGGCCTATGCCAATTAATTTTACTGCTGTCCGTACCGTCGTCGTCCCAGCCGCCGGCATGGGCACCCGTTTCCTTCCCGCTACGAAGACTGTTCCAAAGGAGCTTCTTCCTGTGGTTGATACGCCTGGTATCGAGATGATCGCAGAAGAAGCCGCAGCAGCGGGTGCCTCGAGACTGGCTATTGTGACGTCGCCGAGCAAAGACGAGGTTATGCGTCATTTTGATGAGTTCCCTGAACTTGTTGAAATTTTGCGTGATCGGGGCAAGGATGAGCAGGCGGCGAAGGTACAGCGCGCCGCGGAGAATTCATCCAGTTGCTGTGACTCAGGAGAAGCCTTTAGGGCTAGGACATGCTGTAGGTTTGGCCGAGCCTGTTTTGGATGAGGATGAAGACTGCTTTGCGGTCATGCTCCCCGATGACGTTATTGAGCCCACTGCCGCGATGAGTGAGATGATTCGGGTGCGCAAAGAGCACGGCGGGTCGGTGCTCTTGGCAGTGGAAGTGGACCCTGCGCACGTATCAAGTTATGGCGTGTTCGATGTTGAGCGCACCGAAGATGACTGGGTTAAGAAAGTCGTGGGTATGGTAGAGAAGCCTGCGGTTGAGGACGCGCCGTCGAATTTGGTCGCTACAGGACGCTATCTGCTGGATCGCGCCATTTTTGATGCATTGCGCCGGATCGAGCCGGGCAAGGGCGGGGAGCTGCAGCTTACCGACGCCATTGATCTCCTCATTTCCGGGGGGCATCCCGTTCACGTCGTCGTCCATGATGGCATCCGCCATGACCTTGGCAATCCCGCTGGCTTCATTCCAGCTAGCGTCGAGTTTGGCCTTCGCCACCCCAAGTATGGCCCAGCATTGTTTGGGGATTTGGAAGCATTGTTGGAAAAATACCGACCAGAACTAGGATAAAATTTTGCTGATGCCAGGTGGATTTCTGTTTAGAATTTCGCGGGTAAAGCAATGCTGGTCTCGAGATTTAATGTGAGGAAAAGCGCTGAACAGCGCAGAAGGAATGACGTGCGTATGGCTCGCCGAGCGGTCAAAAACCTGAGCTTTCAAGAGTTCTCGTCGGTAGAAGAGTTTCGGCGACACTGGGATTCTAGTTCCAGTGGTGCAATATCGATTGAAGATAAGCTTCCTATTCACCTTCATTGGACGAACAAGCAGGCTGAAAGCACAGTAATTTGTTTTAGCGCTGCGTCCTCGAAGGTTCGAGAGGTTCCATTCTGGACCGGTCGCGGGCTGGCCTCTTCTCTCGACGCAAACGTCCTCCTAGTGTCGGATCCCTCCATGATTCTTGACCGAACGCTTAGCCTGGGGTGGTATGCGGGAAGTCTGGAACAACCGGACTTGATTGAGACACTAACGGAGGTTTTCCGAGTCGTATCACAAGGTACTCGCCCTATTTTCTTTGGCGCTTCTGCTGGTGGCTGGGCCGCCCTTAAATATGCTGCGCGTCTCGCGGAGGCAGTTGCTGTGGCGGTAAACCCCCAGGTTGATATAGCACGGTACATGTACTTTCCTTACTACCTGCGTAAAGCTTGGCATGCTGAAGAGGGGAGCGAACGCCTTCCGTTTGAAGGCAACGTGGCGCGTGATTATGCCGAGGACAACGATTCGATGGTTGTCTACGTGCAGAATGAGGGAGATTCTCATCATCTCAACGAGCATTTTGCGACCTTTAGAACTACGTGCGGCAATCCAGACAAGCTAGTTGAACTGCTGCCGGACTTGGGGGAAGGGCACATGGCTCCGGCTAAAGAATCACTGGTACAGATTTTGGAAACAACGATTGCATCGAAATCCGCTAGTGAATTGCGGGCCAATCTGGCAGGTGTGGAAATTAAATCGAGCGGCGTTAACAAGGAAATCAAAGTCAGTCGGTCGGCTGCTCTTCCTGCTGGCGTTATCGATGAACAGTATCCGGTTCTTTTCGAACAGACGTATCAGCTTCCTCCATTAACCAGAGTGTGCTCAGTGGACCTTGGCTCTTCGGTTGAGCTACCTGCGAAAACATTTGCGGTAGAAATCCATTTTGATGAGGCAGAGATGGATAAGCACCTGGCGAAAAAGCTAGGACTAAGCTGGTCTGATGGGCTTCAGAGTGCCTTCGTTTATTCACAACCAGTAACCGAAACTCGTTGGAGCCAGCATCAAGACTTCCAAATCCCAGAGTCTGCTACGGGAGTCCGCATTGTTCTCCGCAAATGGAGCTGGAATGGGGAAGTAGAGGAACCTTGCGTGAAGCTGCGGCTCTGCTCCAAAACAGTAGCAACTGAGTTTTCATTGTAGGTGCACTCAGACACCACGAGCGACGGTGGCATCTCCTTTGGACCGTCGCTTTTGAGAATCGACGTCTAGATGCCGCGGGAACGGGGTCTTGAGGTGGGTAATAGAGGAGGCGCCAACCAATTTTGCTGCCTAGTCTTGGTTAACTGTTTTCCAGAAGCAGTGGCAGCCTATGGGGAAGTGGTAAACGAGTGCACTTGGCGGGGGAGGAGTATGCCGAGCGGGACTTCAGCACATTGTTTCTAGTAGAAACCGATTTTCTGGGGTATTCGGCAAAGCGCAGGTTTGCCAAGCTAAGCTTACGTGCATGACTCAGAAAAGCCTTCCGTTTGCCAGTGGTTTTGTATTGTCCAACAGGGACTTTGGCTCTATCGTCCATTTTGAAAAGCGAGCTTTACCGAATGGTCTTTGGTGGTGGAGTGATAGCTTCGTAGACGAAGATCAAGCCTCTGCTGAAAATGGAGATTTCTTGATCATTAGGGGGCACTGGGCTTCGGGCTCGGAGGATGGAAAGGATGACCCTTCGGCACATCGCCTTTTGCGGTTGGCACAAGAGTCGATTGAATTGTTCGAAGACGAGCTCGACTATCTGTGCGGTCGTTATCTTATTGTTTTGCACCTTCACGGAAAAACCTGGATCTACAATGACGCAATTGGAAACAGGACGGTGTATTACTCGGCTGACCAGCCAGTTGCGGCTTCCCACTTGCACCTTTTGAACCAAGTTTCCCCACACGAGTTACTTTCCAATTCTCTCAAGAATGCTCGTGTTGCCGAGTACCAGTGGGCTGCGGATTTAACACCGTACAAGGGAGTACGACACTTGCTCCCCAATCACAAATTGAATTGGGACGAGAGGGAAACTGTGCGCTTCTATCCGCGTGAAGCTAATCCCTTTTATGAGTGGGATTCGGAATCCAAGTACGCCGAAATTGAGCGCGTTTGGCGTGCAGCACAGTCGCAGTACTTTGACCGCTATCCGAGGATTGCATTTTCAATTAGCGGCGGGGTCGATAGTCGGCTCGTTCTTGCAATGGCCAAGCCTTACTGGGACCGTATCGTGGGGTATACCTACGGTCTTGCAAAACGCGAGGAAGGCCTAGCACAACGAGGCTCTTTCTTTGGCCGAACGATGGAAAATGACGAGTCGATCGTGCGCCAAATGCTGTCATCCTGCGACTTGAAGGACCATGTTTATTTCGACATGGAGTCACTCGAAATGGTGGATGACCAACTAGAACAACTCCTAGAAAATAATACGGTGGGCTTCCACGGGAACCGCTTGGTTGCTTCGTATCGCAAAGTTTTTGAAGGGGCATGGCTGAACATCCGTGGAAATGCCATCGAGCTTTCTCGTACAGGGAATACGAACCTGTCGTTTGCTGCCCTAGTAGAAAAATGCCAGGGTGACTTCCCAGAAGACGTTTCTTCGAGGCTAAAGGCTTTGGGCTTTGACTCGAATCTTTATGGATACGGCCGCGGTGCTCTCACCTACTGGGAATTCAGGCATGGCAAATGGCTCGGAGAGATTCATAATGAACTTGATGCAGCGTTTGATACGTGGGCTCCGGCAGGAATTCGCCGCGTTAGGGACTTAATGGCGGCATTCGACGAACAAGAAGTTCGGGGAGGTCTGATCGTTAGGGACTTAATTGAAAGAAATGCCCCAGAGCTCAACCGGTACCCTGTTAATTCCCAGGAGACTCTATATTCTGCATGGCGTGACTTAAAGAGGGAACAGCTCAACAATGGCTCGGGTCGCGCGCCTTTGTCAGCAGAGGTTGTAAGCACTCAGGGTGATCATCTTTGCGATGTCGAAATCAAGAAGTCATTCAGGATGCCGCCGAATACATTGCAGGCAGGAAACCGGATGCGCGTCTTCCTGCACACTGTGAGGATGGGCGGAACCCTTTGTTTCCGAGTCCACCAACCGTACACAAATCCAGGCGCGAAGAACTACATGCAATTAGCAATCGTAGTTAATGGTAATTCGATGTTCGCGATTGACGGAGCGGAATACGGTGGTCCGATCAACTTCTCCATAGATAACCTGTGTCCAGGTGACAACGTGTATCTTGAGGAGACGTTCCAAAAGAATTTGCCTGGATCGGAATCATGGTCGCGAGCTACGCGAATGGGCGTATCTGCGGTGAAGTTCTTCAAGCGAAAGCCGACTGGGGAGCGAACCCTGCGTCATGATCTTCCGGCGCAATAACTGACTTCCGGTGATTTGGGTAGGGGGACAAGCGAGTGTGAACTCTGCGGTGGAATGAACTGGTTTCACACTAGGTGCAGAGTTGGGCCTTTCCCGTGAGATGGAGAATAAACGGGGAATCCGCGCTTGTGGCGGCGGGCGCTTGGCAGCTGCGACGTCGCCAAGCGCCCGCTCCTTCTATACCCAGCCTTAACGAGCCCCCGCAGCGCGGCCAATGCTCCACCGAGGTTATTGAGTTCCTATTCACCGTTGTTGGTCTTCTCCACGGACCAGAAACTCTCCGGGCGCAGGTCAGCAGCTCATGGAGGTGCAGTGCGCCGGTGCGGATGAAGGTGGTGATGCGGAAGGCCTTCGCAACGGGCCCCGCTTAGCGACGCACCCTTATCCATCAAACAGCGCACACCCTCAAGTGCCATCTCCAGCCCAAAAGTACTGGGTAGGCGCTGTGAGCGAGGGTGGAGGTGAAAAGGGCGTCGGCAAGCGAGGCGGTGGCGCGGACCCGATGGTGAGCAGAGTGAAGGCGGGGGTTCTGCGTGGTGCGGATGCTGCCGAAGCTGGTCACGTTAAAGGGAAGGAGCCTAAAGGGTGCAAGGCTACAAACATCATAATGGGCCGGTCTTATTCATTGTCGTTGGTTAGGGTGCTTGTGTGTATCTATAAGTTGGTTTCGTCTCCTGCCTTACCCCAGCAGACGCTGGTAGCGTTTTATTACATACCGCAGCCGGCAGCCACGGGAGGCCTATTCTATGGACGGCGATATTACTGAGCTGCTCGTATACGCCGGGTTAGTGCTTGTCATGGTGCTCTACTGGGCCTACTACATCCGGTGCGTGCGGAGGAATCCCAGATCGGAAAAGTGGTACGACTCAGCCGATGTGGAAGGTGCAGCAAGTGATGGCGTGCTTTTCTATTATCCTTACTCCACGCTAGTTTTGGGCGTTGGCGGTGTAGCAGGGTTGGTCGAGAGTGCTAATCCTCCCGAGTTTGTCTACGTGGTGCTGAAGATTGCGGTACCGGCAGCTCTCGTCATCGGATGTATTGGATTTACAGGTGGGGTCGGGGTTCCGCTTCCGTGGCCTTTTGTTCCGCGTTGGGTCGTAGACATCCGCAAAGCAAAACGTGCTCGAAGGCACGAGCGCAGAGAAGTCAGGAAAAGGGAAGAGGGAGGATAGGATTGGCGACTTATCTAGGGGTCGAAGTCCGTTGGAAAATTTCACCATTACAGTGGAGTTCCATCAGCCTGAGAACAAAGCAAGGTTTGGTGGGCGTAAATGAGATATTGGTCTTAGTAAGAGTCGCCAGACGGGCTATACTCTTCAGACGTGCCGCCCAATATCAACAAGAAGAACTACCGTCTGGCAGACATCAGCATGTCACCAGACAAGGCGGAGCCATACCCGGACCCTGATGAAAATGCCGAAATCATTGAGGATAGGATTGATATGGCTGAACTCGGAACTATCGTGCATGTTCGAAAATCGCGAGGATCCGACAATACGACAGAACTCTGCACTCGGGATAGTCAGCCCCGTCGACTTCGAGAACCACATTGGTCTAATCACCGGCAGAAAAGAAATCGCTGCCTAACCAGTAGGTAGCTTCACTACATGTCCACCATTTGCGGGCAACCCCATTAAAGAATTACGAAGACTCAGATCGGAGGAACGATGACCAATTCGACTACCCACACTGAGGATCGAGTCCAGCACGGCATCAGGAAGGGCCTGACCCCCGGAAAGTGGACACGTCGGGGGTTGGCTATGCTGCTTTAGTTAGTGTAGCTGAAGTCTTGGCTTCAAAGACATCAGGAGCTATAAGATTGCACCAGGAGTGCCGTCGGCGCGTGTTATAACGCATGCACCACCGAAAGACTTCCTGACGACAGGCGATCGGATTATCAAAGACTTTCCGCTCTCGCAGCACTTCCCGCTTTAAGGTGGCGTTACACGATTCTGCTAGGGCGTTATCCGCACTCATTCCTACCGCGCCCATGGATTGGCGTACACCCAGCGACGAGCAATAGCTCCTAAAGGTTTGTCAGGTGTACACACTGCCGTGATCGGAATGGAATACAACCCGGTCAAGACTGTCACGCACACTGTGCCCGTGGGCTATTGCATCGACGACCAGTGAGACACGCATGTGGTCTGCGAGTGCATAACCTGCAAGTTTCCGTGAATAGGTGTCAATGACTGTGGCCAAATACATGTTCTTGCCGCCCTTACACGGCAGATAGGTAATGTCGCCGACATTCACACGGTTCGGCTCGTCAGCTGTGAATGTACGGCCTACTAGATCTGGCATGACACGGTGACCAGGCTTGCGCCTGGTGGTGATGCATCGACACCGTTTGCTAAAGCCTTTCAAACCCATGGATTTCATGATGCGCGCAACCTTCTTATGGCTGATCGGGCCGAAGTCCGTATCGTCGTTGAGGCTGGCAGCGATGCGTTTAGCCCCATAAAGCCCGTGCTCATCATCGAAGATGGTTGTGATTCTTGCACCAATAAGGGCATCGGAATACATCTTTAACCTGCGCTTTTTACGGGTGTGGACCCATTTGTAGAACGAGGACCGATTGAGCTTTAAAACGTGGCACATCCGCTTAACCGAGTATTCGGTTCGGTGGTCATAGACAAACTGGAAGCGGATCACCAGCGTGTCTCTTCGGC